>ERZ826613.88-NODE-88-length-128269-cov-14.825885_pt1 | contig 128269 bp, 91 predicted proteins | sample MGYA00519925_ERZ826613 | MGnify/ENA primary metagenome ERZ826613 (study PRJEB31778, sample SAMEA3449236) | human gut metagenome | biome: human gut; feature: human-associated habitat; material: faeces | place: United Kingdom | collected 2010/2012 ... | reverse complement strand
ACGACAGAGCGGAAAAGGCGCAAGCAGATGGCGCAGGTGAATTTGGAAATAGTATTACCTTAATTTATGCTGTTTTCTTTGTAGATTCCGCAAAAAGTGCAGCAAACCGTTGCCGTTGTGATATGATGCTAATCGAAGGCGATGTGGTTGAAAAATCGCCAAATAAGAATGGAGGAATTTCCATGAAGAAGCTGCTTTCCATCGCTCTGTCCCTGTGCCTGCTCCTGTCCGTCGCGCTGGCGGACGTCACCCTGACCAAGGTCTACAAGACTGAAGACCTCGTGTCCAACACCTTCCACAACGGCTTTGTGACCGCTATCGGCATGACCGGCGAGAACACCGTCGTTCTCAAGGATGACGGCACCTACGAGTACACCAAGCGCCTGATGCAGACCGCGGAAGACGGCACCGTGGCGGCGGACCTCGTTTACACCTTCACCGGCACTTACACGAAGGATGGCGACACGGTCGTTTTGATGTTCCCGACGGCTGGCACCGCGTCTGAAAACTGGGGTCCTCTGGCGGGCTCCTACTTCCAGAACACAGAAAACGCTTCCTTCGCGGACAGCGACTACGCGGCGGGCGTTGTGCAGTGCAAGGAAGCGGAAAGCCATCTGATCGCCGACCTGTTTGAAGGCCCGTATCTGCTGGACAGCCTGACCACCTCCGACGCGGCGTTTGACGCGGAGGAATGCACCGTGACCATCACCATCAGCGGCGACACCTTTGACTATGTGATTACCAATTCCGACGACGACTAATGCTTATCCCCAAAGTGTTAGTAAGTCCGGAAAATCCTCGCGGGGAGGGCGATGCGCCTTCCCCATTTTCTTTCGCATGAAAAGGAGAAAATCATGAGTGCTGCGAAGAAGGGTATGAAAAAAAGTACCTATTTAATTATCTGGACGCTGGTGATTGCGCTGCTGTGCAGTGCCGTCGGCGTCGTCAACTACGAAGCGCTGTACTGGGATTCCGCCCTGACGCTGTACTTCGGCGAAGTCGGCGTGAAGAACGTTTCCACCGTGACGTTTGACACGGACGACCATGCGCAGGTGGCGAACCTGATTGTCGCCGAAGGCGCGGTGCTGCTGAAGAACGAAAAGAACGCGCTGCCCATGAAGGGCGGCAAGATCAGCCTCTTTGGCATCGACAACAAGAACGGCGTTTTGCAGAAGGTGCTGGAGGATGAGGGCTTCACGGTCAACCCCACGCTGGCTGCCTTCTATGCCGCGTCCAGCCACTCCTCCGGCGCGGGCAGCCTGTCGGCAGGCAACGGCTCCGAAACCGGCGGCTGGGTGATTGACGAAGTGCCGCAGAGCGAATATACGGCGGACGTCAAGGCCTCCTACAAGGATTACAACGATGCTGCCGTTGTCGTGCTGATGCGCACGGGCGCGGAAGGCAACGACCTGCCGTATGACATGTCCCGCTACGGCGGCTCGGCGGATGAAAACTATCTGGAACTGAACAAGGACGAAAAGGAACTGCTTGCCGAGGTGCATAAATCCTTCGACAAGGTGATTGTGCTCATCAGCTCCGCCAACGCCATGCAGATGGACTTTGTGGACAAGGCGGAATACGGCATTGACGCGGTGCTGTGGTATGCCCGTCCGGCGGGCGGCATCGGCTCGATTGCCAAGATTTTGTCCGGCGCCATCAACCCCTCCGGCCGTCTGGTGGACACCTATGTGCACGACAACCTGTCCTCCGCCGCCATGCAGAACTTCGGCGACTACCGCTATGTGAACGAGGATGGCTCCCTCTCCGGCTATTCCTATGTGAACTACGCGGAAGGCATCTATGTCGGCTACAAGTACTATGAAACCCGCTATGAGGATGCAGTCCTCAAGCAGGGCAACGCGGGCGACTACGATTACGCCGCCACCGTCGCCTATCCCTTCGGCTATGGTCTGAGCTACACTGATTTTGAATGGTCTGACCTGAAGGTGGACTGGGACGGCGACCTCTGCACCGCGTCGGTCACGGTGAAAAACACCGGCTTCACCTCTGGCAAGGATGTTGTGGAATTCTACGTCCAGTCGCCCTACATCCCCGGCGGCGTGGAAAAGGCGGCTGTGGCGCTGGCGCAGTACGTCAAGACATCTGAGCTTGCCCCCGGCGAGTCGCAGCGCGTGTCCGTCACCTTCTCCAAGCAGGACATTGCCAGCTACGATGCAAAGGACGCCAAGACCTATGTGATTGACGCGGGCGACTGGTATGTGACCGCTGCCCACGATGCGCACGAGGCCGTGAACAACGTGCTTGCCGCAAAGGGCAAGACCACGGCGGACGGCATGACCGCAAACGGCAACACGGCGATGGCAGCCAAGTACACCGTTTCCGAGCGGGAACTGCTGAACAAGGACGCTGTTTCCGGCGCGGAAGTGACCAACCAGCTTGATGATATCGTCTATGCGGACGACACGGTGTATCTCTCCCGCTCCGACTGGTCTGTGATGGACAATAACGGTCTGGAATACGCCACCGGTGTTGCGAAGGGCGTATCCAACGTCGGCAACATCTCCGGCGACGTGCCGACCTATGTGATTTCCGACGACCTGCGGGCGAAATTTGAACTGAAGGGCTTTGCGGCTTCTCTGAACCCGACTGACCCGACGGATGCTGCCCTGTATCCCGGCAAGGAAGGCTACACCTACGGTGCGAAGAACAATTTGAAGCTGATCGACATGGTGGGGCTGGATTACAACGACCCGAAGTGGGATCTGCTGCTGGACGAACTCAAGCTCTCCGAGATGCACCAGCTGTTCAACAAGTCCGGCTGGGGCTCTCTGGCGGTGGAATCCGTTGGCAAGCCCAAGACGTATGAGTATGACGCGCCGCACGGCATTGCGAACTTCCTGACGGACGCGGTCATCTACTCCTACCCCTGCGCAACAATGACGGCGGCAACGTGGAGTCAGGACGTTCAGCGCATCTACGGCAACGCCATCGGCGAAGACGCGATTGCGTCCAACACCGAGGGCTGGTACGCGCCCGGCATCAACATCCACCGCACCCCCTTCGGCGCGCGCAACTACGAATACTACTCCGAGGATGCTGTGCTGACCGGTCTTTGCTCCGCGGCGGTCTGCGCGGGCGTTGAAGCGCACGGTATGCACGCCTACATCAAGCACTTTGTCATGAACGACGCCGACACCAACCGCGCCGCCAACGGTTGTGTGGCTGTGTGGGGCACGGAACAGGCTACCCGTGAAATCTACCTCAAGCCCTTCCAGTATTCCATCCAGAAGGGCGGCGCACAGGGCATCATGCTGACCATGTGCCGCGTCGGCTGGCAGTTCACCTTCGGCTCCTATCCGCTGATGAGCGCCATCTGCCGCAACGAATGGGGCTGGCACGGCTGCTACATCACCGACTACACCACCACCATGAAGGGCACTGGCGCTGACCAGTATCTGGCGGCGGGCGGCACGCTCATTCACGCGACCGCGGAACAGTCGCTCAGCGACGTTAAATCCGGCTGGTGCCGCAAGCTGATTCGCGAAGCCGTGCATCAGATTCTCTACAACACGGCAAACTCGCTGGCGGTTGACCCCTCCTACGCGGCAATGCTGAATCAGGCGGATGATGCTGCGGAAGAAACGACTGCCCCGGCGGTTGAGGAGCAGAAGGGCTTCCTGTACGGCATGGCGTGGTACAAGGTTGTGCTGTACGGCTTTGACATCCTGATGGCGCTTGTGCTGGTGTTCATGGCAATTCGCGTATACAGCAAAGTGCCGATGACCGAGGAGCAGTTCCAGAACCGCAAGCGGATGAGCAAGAAGGGCAAGCGCATCATGTGGATTGTGATTGCCGTCGCCGTCATCGCGATTGCAGTTGTCTTCTACCTCTGGGCTTGGCCGCTGCTTGTCAAGGCGTTCAAGATTTAAGGTTCGAGGGGAGCAAACAAGGGCTTAGGCGAAGCGCCAAAAAGCTGCACGCGGAAGGAGCATGAAAGCGCGACCAACTCAATCGCGAAAAGGGGTCAAGGGGCAATTGCCCCTTGCAGGGTCAAGGGACAGCGTCCCTTGTGGGGTTTGGGGCAACGCCCCAACTGTTCCACGGGCGACCAGTATGCCAAACGCGCTCAACAAAGGTGCAGGCAGCGAAGCGTCCCTGCCAGTAACTTTGCGCGTCCGCAGACGCGCCCCCAAGCTGCTCTTCCCCCAAGATTCCGTGAAGAACCTGTTTTAATCCCGTTTTCCGGGGCTTCGGAGTGTTCCGGAGCCCCATTTTGTACAAGAAAGCGTTGCAAGGAGGACGTTATGCTGTCTGGGAAGAAAATCTTGTCGGCGGTGCTCTCTGCCGCTCTGCTGCTGCCCGCCGCCTCGGCGCTGGCGGAGGACGACGCGTTTGCGGCGGAAATCGAGCGCCGCTATACCGCGCCCCGCATCGACAGCCGCAGCGAAGTACGCTGGTGGATGGCGGAAGCGGGCCATACGGACGAGACCATCCGCGCGGAAATTCAGGCGATGTACGACGGCGGCTTCCGCGGCGTGGAGCTGTGCGCGCAGGGCGAAGACGAAATCAGCGAAACGGACTACGGCTACGGCTCTGCGCAGTGGGATCACGACTTGAAGCTGGCAATGAACACGGCGCTGGACTTGGGGATGACCGTCTCGCTGACCTCCGGCACAAACTGGGCGACCGCCAACGTCCCCGGTCTTGACCCGCACAGTCAGGGCGCAAGCCAGATTGTCGTGGACATTGTGGAATACATCAAGGCAGGGGCGAGCCGAAGCGGGGCAATCCCCATGCAGAAGAAAGTCGGCAGCAAGGTCTACCCCATTGCGCCGACGGCAAAGCTGATTGGCGTTTTTGCCGTGCCGCAGACGAGCGGCAACAAGGCAAAGCCCATCGTGACGGACGGAACGGGCATCATCGAGCTGACCGACAAGCTGGTCTGGGAAGCGGACGGCACGATTACGCTGGACTGGACGCCGGAAAACGCCGAATCGAAGTACCGCCTGTTCTACTACTGGCAGCAGGGCGCAATGCAGGAATCTCACCCCGCCGCTGAAACCGCGTACTGCATCAACTATTTTGATGAAGCGGGCATTGAAGCGCTGAAGGAATACTGGCTGGCGCACATCCTGGACGACGAAGCGCTGAATGCCAAGATTCAGGCGGGCGACGTGCAGCTGTTCATGGATTCGCTGGAAATCAGCACCGAATACGGCTGCGCGTTCTGGTGCGACGACATGGCGGAAGAATTTCTGGCGCGCAAGGGCTATGACATTCGTCCGTACCTGTACCTGACCATCGGTCTGCCGGATCTGTTCTACTGGGATGCCGTGGACTACGGCAGCTATGATTTGGCGGACAAAACCATGCGCGAAAAGGTGCTCAACGACCTCTTTGACGTGCAGACGCAGCTCTACCGCGAACGGATGCTGGAGCCGCTGCGCGCGTGGCTGCACGAATACGGCATCAAGACCCGCGCGCAAATCAGCTATGGGCAGCGGCTGGAAATCTCCGAGCCGATTATGAGCGTGGATTACCCGGAGGCGGAAATCCTCAACCAGAACAATCAGGTGGATATGTACCGCCTGTGGACGGGCGGCGCGAAGCTGCAGAACAAGGTGCTCTCCTCCGAAACGGGCGCTTACGGCGGCTATGCCTATACCGAGCAGGATCACCTGATGGAGGCGTACAACCTCTTTGCGGCGGGCTTCAATCGCATTGTGTGGCACATCTGGTCTGCGCAGTACGGGCCGGGAACGGATAATCGCTGGCCGCATTATACCGCCAGCGGCGCGGTGTATGCCAGCTTCTACGCCTTCGGGCCGCACGAGCCGTCCAGCGTGGATTATCCGTCGTTCAACGACCATCTGGGGCGCATCTGCCAGCTGCTCCGCGAGGGCGTATCCCGCACGGATGTCGGCATGATTTACATGAACTATCAGCAGCCCATGCCGACCAGCGGCAACCACGGCGGCGAGAACTGGCTGCTTGACCACACGACGGGCTTTTTCCCGTCCACGACCTTGCAGGACAACGGCTATACCTACGACTACTTCAGCCCGGATTTCCTGACGGCGGTTGGCGTGTACTATAATGCCGAAACCGGCACGCTGGAGCAGGCGGGGTATCAGGCGATTGTGCTGTGGCAGGAGCAGCTGACGCTGGACGGCGCGAAAGCCCTGCTGGATTTGGCGCAGCAGGGCATGAAGGTGGTTGTGGTGGATGGCGCCGCCGTTCAGACGCCGTACAATGATGGCGGCGAGGCAGCGCTGGCGGATGTGATGGCGGAAATGAAGGCGCTTCCCAACGTCTATTCCGCAAAGGACGCGGACGACGCTGCCCGCGTGCTGCAAAGCGCCGGGGTGAAGCCTTACGCGGGCTTTGCCGAGCCGAACCGCCAGCTGCTGACGCAGACGCGCCGAGACAGCGACACCGAGTACCTGTATGTGTACAACTACTGCGACGGCAGCTATGTTCCCGTGTGGTCGCAGGGGGAAAAGCAGGATACGCACGGCGATACCATCACGACGGAGATGGTGGTGGACGGCACTTGGATTCCGTATCAGCTGGATGCGTGGACGGGCGAAACGAAACGTCTGGGGGTCTATCGCCATGAAAACGGCAGCACAATTTTCCCGCTGACGCTGGATTACGGCAACGTGGCGCTGTTTGTGTTCCGTGCGTGCGAGGCGGACAGCGAGCTTCACGCGGTCGAAACGAACGCGGCGGATGTTTGCAGCGATGGCAGCAGCCTGTCCGCCAAGGTTACAGCATCCTGCGAATATCAGGCGCAGCTCAGCAGCGGCGAAACGCGGCAATTCGCGGCGCAGGTGCCGGCTGCGTTTGAAATCACCGACTGGGATGTTACCGTCATGAAGCACACGGCGTCTGAGCAGGTGAACGAGCGCACGGAAACGCTCTTCGGGCAGACCATCACCGAAACGCAGGTGGCGACGGACATTACCCCCGTCACGCTCCATCTGGATGCCCTGAAAACATGGAATGAAATTCCGGAGCTGGGCGAGCGCACGGTCGGTCAGGCGACGTACAAGGCGGTTTTCCAGTGGGATGGCACAGCGGACGGCGCGTATATCGACTTTGGCCCGATGAGCGAAAGTATGCAGGTTTTCATCAACGGCAAAAAAACGGGCGACCTGAACATGACGAAAGCGGTCATGGACATCACGCCGTGGCTGAAAAACGGCGAAAACACCATTGCGCTGCTGTATTCATCGAGCTTGGCGAATGCAGGCGGCGGCGCGGGCGGCGGCGACTGGTACGGCTACCGCTACGGCTTGCAGGCATACGGCCCTGCGCAGGCGGTTGTTCACCCCTACTGCCTGATTCCGCTGGACTGATGCCTTCTCCCCTGCCTTTTGTCCTGTACCGCGGGGCAAAAGGCAGGGTTGCGGCAGGCAGGATGCGTATGCTATAATGGCACCGAAATGAAGGAGGGAAAATGAGCGATGATTGCATTCCTCGCGCAGTGGCTGGGAGAACGTTATTCTTACCAAATGGGCCTTTCCGTTATAGCCTTTCTGGAAGCACTGTCCGGTGTTGCTGTTTTCATTTTCCCGCTGAAGCACAAGCCGCAGTATGTCGTTCGCGCGGCAGCGGGGCTTGCCCTGATGGCGGCGATTATGGTCATCCGAGCCATCCTCCGCACGCATTTAGAAACGCTGCTCTGGTCACGGTTCATTTCCAACATGCTGGAGTACCTCTCCATGCTGCCGCTGCTGTTCCTGGCGCATGAAGGCACATGGTGTGAGCGGCTGAAAGCGTGGTGCGCCGGATGTGCCACCGTCCAGATTGCCGACAGCCTGTACGCGCTCGTGCTGTCCTTTACGGGCGCGGACGATACGCAGACAATGAACCTGTTTCCGCAAATCACCAATGCGGATGTGACACTTCTCATCTGGTTTGTGTTCCATCTGGCCGTCTGCTATCTGCTTCGGCTGCTGTTCATCCATCCGTCTGTGCAGTACCATGAAGATCGGAAATCGCAGATTCAGACCACATGGCTGTGCATCCTGTTCTTGTTAGTCAGTGTGCTGATTAACGCCGTGATGAGCGAATACCGCGCCGATTCACGGCCGCTCTATGAAATGCTGCGCTGCTGCCTGGTGTTCATGTGCATTTCTGTTTTGGCGCTGCACCACGACATTGTGCTGTTTTCGCAGAATCGGGCGGAAATCGAGGTGATGGATCAGGTGCTGGCGGAGAATCGGCGGCAGTACGAGACGATGAAGGCCAACATCGACCTTGTGAATCTGCGCTGCCATGACCTGCGCCATCAGCTGGACAAGCTGCAAAGCCGCCTGACCGAATCCGAAATTTCCGCCCTGCGGGAAGCAATCGACCTCTACGACAGCAATGTGAAAACGGGCAACGAGGTGCTGGATGTTGTGCTGTACAGCACGATGCTCAAGTGCATGGACAACGGCATTTCTTTCACCAGCATGGCGGATGGCGAGTGCCTGTCGTTCATGCGCACGCGCCACATTTACGCGCTGTTCAGCAATGCGCTGGATAACGCGGTGGAAGCGGTGATGCGCGTCAGCAACCCTGAAAAGCGGGTGATCAGCCTGCATGTCCGGCGGCTGAGCGGCGCGGTGGAAATTGCCGTGATGAACTACTACGAGGGCGAAATCAGGTTCAAAAACGACTTGCCGCAGACGAGAAAGCCCGACGGACGGCGCCACGGCTTTGGCACATCCAGTATGCAGTACATTGTCAGCCAATACGGCGGCACGATGAAAATCTCTGCCAAGGACAGCGTTTACCTGCTGGAAATCCGGCTGAACATCCCGGAAAAGGCGGAAAAAACGAAGACTCATTAAAAAAGGCAGGCGATTCGCCTGCTTTTTTTAGTGCGCTTCTAAGTATTCATTGTAGGTCTGCTGAACCTGCTTCTTGCGCGGCTGGGAGATTTTCAGCTCCTCGCCGTTATCCAGCAGCAAACTATATCCCTTGATGCCCGCAATGTGCTGCAAATTCACCAGATAGCAGCTGTTGCAGCGGACAAATTGTTTGTTCGTCAAATCGGCTTCAAGCGTGGAAATCGTGCCGCACTGCCGAATCTGCCCCTCGGCGGTGTGGAAAATCAGGTAATGCCCATCCGTCTCAGCATACAGCAAATCCCGCAGGCGCAATCGAATTTTGCTGCCGCCTGACACAAGCAGTATCGTCGCTTCCTGCTTTTCCGGCAGATGCTCCAGCGCCCAATGCAGCTTCAGCGCGAAGTCATAATACTTGACAGGCTTGAGGATGTAGTCAAACGCGCCGACCGTGTACCCCTCCAGCGCATACTGCGCCAGACTGGTCACAAAAATCAGCATGACCATGCGATCCATCTTCCGCAGATTTCGCGCCGTTTCCATCCCGGACAGCGCGGGCATCCGAATGTCCATATAAACGATGTCGTACTCCGCCTGATATTCCTCCAAGAAGAGCAGCGGGTCATGCCAGACGCGAATCGTAAACGAAACCTTGTTTTCCGTTCCGTAGCGCTGAATCGCCTGTTCCAGCGCGCGAGCGGCGGTTTTCTCGTCCTCGACGATGGCAATGCGCACAGCCATGGCATCCCCTCCTCTCTGGTAACTAATATTTTACCATGCGCGGAGGGAAAATGCAAGGCAGGATTCATCCCCTCGTTTCATCTGCTTTCTCTGTGTCCCCTATGGGCGCATCCTCAAGCGGGGGATGCTTCCTCTGCAGGATGGTTCTCAATAATCAGAGTGCAGTCTGGTTTTGCTTTTCCGGTATTGGAATGAGGATGGACACAATGAACCAATTGTTTTCCTGCTTAATGGTCATATGCCCTTCATATTTTTCCACTGCCAGCCGAATTCCCTTGATTCCATAGCCGTGTATTTCCGGGTTTTCTTTGGTGGTTTCCGGGTCTTCCAAGGATTTCAGGATGGTTTCCTCGCAATAGTTGCTGATTTTAATCACGAGAAAATGGTTTTCCGAAAAAACGCTTACCTTAATCAACCGTTTTTCGGTTTCCTTGATTCTGCTTTCATATTCAATCGCGTTATCTAATGCGTTGCCAAAGATGGTGCAGATTTGAGCGGTGTCCAGAAAATCCATTTCACGGGCATCCATATAGCATTCCATGGTGATCAGGGCACTGCGGCACATCATCTTTTTGCTGCTGAGCACCACGTCCAGCACCGGATTTCCCGTATCGTACTGCGTTTCAAAATTGCTGACTGTTTGTTCTACGCTGCGAAGCTCTTTTTCATATTTCTGTGAAACGCTCACGCTCCGGATATAATTGATTAGGTGCTTGATGTCGTGGGAAACCTGCTGCATTTGTTCGTTGTTCACTTTAAATTGCTGATATTGCTCATATTGTCTGTCCAAAAGGCTCTGCAATACACCCATGTTCATTTTCAGCCGCATCCCATAGCTGAATTCATTAATGGCAATCAGGGCCAACATACCGGAAAAATCAGACACCACACGCACGAGCAGTATACCGCCGCCCATACTGATGCCAAAAATAGATTCAGGCGCCAGAAAACTGATATTGCTGAGCAGATACGCGCCAATCGTAATCACAAAAGAAGAAATGACTTCCACATACCCGGCTTTGAGGGGACGATTTTTCCGATGGGAGCGATGATAAATGGCTATGCCCAGTGGAATAAATATAATAACATATACAAAAAGCATGATTGTCTGTGAAGCCCGGATATCCGGAAAGCGCATCACACCGCGGCTGACCAGATAAATATTGATTGCATACGCCAGGGCAGCGGCGAATTCCGACTGCATCACAGCGTTGCACCAGCGAAGCAGGATCAAGCTGAAGTCTTCCCGGATGCCCAGACGCAGATAAATAAGAACGGATTCCAGACAGCATACGGTGATGACCAGCCAGATTAGGGCAGGCTGCTCGGAATGGGCGATGTTCATCAGCACAAGGATGGGCAGAGCAAACAGAATCAGCGCCACAGCCTTCCAGCCCCGAATACCTTTTTCATTGGACAGGATATATATGGTACAGATAATCCACTGTGCAATGCCCGTAAACTCAGACGGAAAAAAAGTGCTCATTCTTTCAGTCATCTACGGGTACCTCCCATATAATTCGTCAACGCTTCCATAAAGGGTTTATAGCGCAGGCGGGAAAACGCCAGTTCATGACCCGCCACAATCACATCATCCTTTTTCACCTGCTCCACATGGGCAAGATTTACCAGATAGCAGTTGTTGCACCGGCAGAACGGAGCGTTTTTCAGTTTCTCTTCAATGCTCTTCAGGGTATCATTGATATGGAAGGAGCCTTTTGTATAATACAGTCTGACGGCATGTCTTTCCGTTTCAATATAATAAATTTGTGAAATATCCACCTTAAACATCCCGTCCCCTGTGGTGACGGAAATATAATGTTCCGTGCGCTGGCGAAACATTTCCCTGGCCCGGTCCAGCGTGCTGCGGAAGCTGATGCGGTTGATTGGCTTGAGAATGTAATCCATCGCGTAAACGCTGTAGCCCTGCACGGCATAAGCGGTCATGCTGGTGATGAAGGCGATCAGCACTTTATCATCTTTCTGCCGAACCTGCCTGGCCACGCTTACGCCATCCATGCCGGGCAACTGAATGTCAAGCAGCAGCAGATCATAGCCGCCTACGGAATAGTAATGATCCAGCATATCCGACCCGTTGTCAAAAACGTGCAGCTCGCACACTTCATTCAGTTCATCAAAATAATTTTGGATTTCCTGACGAATCTTCGCCTGATGCAATCCATTGTCTTCCACAAGCGCGATTTTCATGCAATTCTCCTTTCGCGTTCTTATTTGTTTCATGAAGCGCATGAATGAAACGTTAGTGAAATTTTTTTCATTATATCAGAAACCACCGCGCATGTCAAACAGGGAGCAGCGAAACAGGCTTTGAAAAAACGCGGAACGCAATGCCCGGCTGCGCCTCCCGAAAGAAGCGCAGCCGATTCTCTTCATGATGTCTCCTGCTTGCCAAAGCCCATAAAGCCTGTGATGATCAAAAGCACAACGGCGGTCAGCGCCAAAATGCAAATGGTCAAAATGCGCGGCACCTGGCTGGGATCGCCAAACATGACGATGCCCTGATACCAGTCGGCAAAGGAACCGGCGGAGGAAACCGCCAGCTGCAGCATCCCGCAGCTGCAAAGTGCCGTATCAGCCACCAGCAGCAAATCGCTGCTGAAAAGGAAGGCGGCAATCCCCACCAGACAGCCCATGCCAAGTCCCAGCGCCACAAGCGTATCAATGCCTCCGGCGCCCGGAGCCCAGACAAGGTAATTGACAGCGGAAACCAGCTGAAGCAGGATGGAGACAATCAGAACATACACCCCAGCTTTTCTGTTGGTCAACAAGCTTTTCATTTCTTTTCCGCTCCCTTCTGCTTTTTGTAATAAGCAAGCTTAGCAGCCAGCATAGCCAGCACTGCCAGCCCCGTTACCACGGAAACGCCGATGGTCACGCCGCGCAGGGCAGGCTGCCACCAAGGAATGATCTTCACAATCCGGGTATTGTTGCCGATACCGTTCATCATGCTGCTGTTGGCGTCATTGTACAGAATATTCTTGGCGGCCCGGCGCAGCTGCTGGAGCATAAATCCATCGTTATTGCTTCTGATAGCCTGCACGATGGCGGCGCTGGACTGATGCTGGGTATCCAGGCAGAAAGAATCCGTACCGGCAGCCATCATGGCTTCAAATGCGGTCTTGTAGCCCGTGGTCACCGCGCCGATAGCGTCCGTTTCGATATGCCCCACATAGCCCCATTCACCGCGCACCACATCGGTATTCAGCGCCTTGCTCAGGGAGCAGCCAGTGAAGCCCAGGCGATTGAAGGCCTGCATCAGGGAATGGGCCTTGCCGTTCACCACGCCGCCCTCCAGTCCGCGCAACGCGCCTTCGCGGAACGCCTGCTCGTTGAAGAAGTTCACCACGCCTTGACGGTTATTCTCCTGATCGTTGCCAGTCAAATGCTTGGGACCGGCGTGCACGCCCTTTTCCTCGATTGCGGACACGATATGGGAGGCTGCCAGATAATTCAGGTTGGCATCCTCGGAAAAGTATTCAAAGCTACGGCCGCCAAAGGGGGTGCGGTGCAGGTTGCAGCCGGGACCCCAGATTTCCACCAGGCCCATGAACAAGCCTTCTTCGCCCAGCAACGCGCCGCGCTTATCCAGCAAGTCCTTGTTGAAGGCGGCGGTCAGCAGGCTTTCATTGGGATAGGACGTGGTTTTCAAACCCTTCCCCAGTTCGGCGGAATAGTTATCGGTATAACCGCCGATGCCGTCCGGGCCATCCCCCGCGGGGGTAGCGGGCTTACCAACGGAATCAACGGCTTCCGTGCCAAAGTTGTTGGCAATCAATGCAGCCATTTCTTCAATGGTCATCTGGCTGATGAAGGTTTCCCACAGGTCGTCGTTGTAATCCAGCCCCTTCATGGTAATCAGCATGATGCCCTGCTGGTCGCCCTGGGGAATGGCGTCCACGGCGGGAGCATTGTCGGGCTTTTCATAAATCTTGCCATCCAGGATTCGAATCATTTCATCGTTCAGGGTCAGGCCCGCCACAGGCTGAACGGGATAGGTGCCCTGCCAGTCACTTCGGGACAGATAGGTGACCAAATCGGGATACCAGTAATTCACATCCGCGTCCTCAAACTGATTGGTCACCCTCGCGCCAGTGGCGGAATAGCGGTAGGTTTCATCGTCAAAGCTGCCGGTGAAGTGGAAAGCCTTGGCCGCCGTGCCTTCCGTGGGATTGCCCTGCACATCTACCATACCGGTGGCACCTTTGGCGGCCAGTACGTTGTTCAGGGCGTCGTGCGCATCATCGCCGATAGCGATGTAATAATCGCCTTCGCTGAGGATATAGCCCTTTGCGTTTGTATAATCATAGCTGGCCAGCAGATACTTGTCGCATACGATTGTCAGCGTTTCGGAAGCGCCGGGCTGCAGCAGGGTAGTCTTGCCGTAATCCAAAAGCTGGATGGAGGATTTTTCTACTTTGTTTTTCTGCTCATATTCGCCATAGGGCGTTTGGGCATACACCTGCACCACGCTCTTGCCGGGCACGCTGCCGGTGTTCGTAACGGTGACTGTCACCGTCACAATTTTATCTTCCACCGTCACGCTGTCCAGCTTCTGCTCGAAGGTGGTATAGCTCAGGCCATAACCGAAGGGATAGGAAACCTCCTTGGCATAGTCCCAGGCACCGCCATCAATGGAGCCTGCGGAACCGGTGGCGTTGAACCGCCCCAGAACCTGGTCCTCATACCGGGTTTCGTAATACTTATAACCGATATAGATTCCCTCGGTCTGCACGGTGTAATAGGAAATTTCGGAAGCGTTGGAGGAGGATTTCTGCAGCGCCTCTGTCAGGTTGGCCCATTGCTGGTTGTTGAAGGTATTATTGACCACGGCTGGGGCGGACAGGGAACTGACCGCATAGGTGTCCACCAGCTTGCCGGAGGGATTGGCGTTGCCAATCAGGATGTTCGCCACGCCGATGAAGCCTTTTTCACCCGGACAGCCAATCCACAGCACAGCGTCCACGTCGTACTCCTCGACCCAGTTTACCTCCATGGGGTTGCCTGTATTAAGCAGCACAATGGTTTTCTTGAACGAGCCGGAATCCCGAATCATGGCCAGCAAATCTTTTTCATCCTGGCTCAGCGCCAGCTGACTGATGCCTTCCGTGGGGGTTTGGGTGTAGAGCTCTACGCCTTCGCCGCCCTCCCGGGCCAGCATCACGATGGCTACGTCGTTAAAGCCGGTTGCCCAGGAGGATTTCACATCGTCAGTGTAGAAACTGATGGGTTCCTCACCCAGCGACCATAATGCGGACGGATCGGCGTTTTCCGCAAAGAACGTGCCTGCGCCGGTTTTTCTCTCGGTCTTGCTTTGGCGGTATGCGTTGTACAGCTTGGGGTTCACCTTGAATTTCAGGGTGCCCAACGCCTTATACAGGTCAACGCCCGTTTTAGTGGAATAGGCGCGGGAACCAGCAGATTGATTGCGGTACAAGGGCTGCACGACTGCATGGCCAAACAGAGATATTTGCTCATCCTTGCTTAGCGGCAGAGCGTTGTCCTTATTGTAAAGCAATACGGTGCCTTCTTCCTGCTCCTGCACTGCCTCCGTATAGGTGTCTTCCTTGAGTACCTTAAGCGTTTTTGCGTTGATGTCGCCATAAGCGCTCTTATAATATATCGTATCCTCATCCTCGACACTTTCATCGTTGATGACTTTGCTGGTCTGCACGCCAAGCATGCCGTTGACAACGGTATCATAGCTCATGGCCAGGTTCGAGCCGAATATCACGAAGCACAGGATGAAAGCCATCAGACATGACAGCCCGGTTGTTATTCTCACCTTTCGCATACGCATGCTCCTTATCTTGATGGATCAGTCGTTCAGAAAGAAAACGGCGCCGGGGAGAAAGCCAATTTGCGAATGCAGGAATGGCTTGCAGCACCAGACGCCGCCGCTGTCATGAAGCACAGCGGAGAAGAAAGGAATTTGATCAGGTTTGAGAGAAAGGAGGATTCAAAAACGATCTATCGATTCCTTCGCTTCCCGCCGAGCGTCCATGCGCTTTCGGAGCGTTTTCCGCAGGTTGACGACGGCGTTCAGACGAGCGGCCTGCCGCTGTCAAATTTGGCGGGGTGCCGGGTCAATCAGCCCGGCACGCCCTGCCAAGCGGAATTTTCCTTGCAGGGAACCAATTGATGTAGCTGATTCATACTATTTCCAGTTGGAAATCGTATTATTCCAGAGGATTGGTGCCGACGATCGGAGGCACGTTGTACTTGGCCACGCGCTCGTCGTCGATCACACCGCTCCAGTTGAGGCCGAAGGTGAAATCGTAGGTGTTGCCGTCGGCGTCCACATAGCAGTCCATATCCCGGGGCACGTCCTCGTACTGGGCTTCCACGGTTTCCATATCGAGGGGCTGCTGCATGGGCAGCAGGGCGGAGGGCTCATAGTTGCCGGCGATGATTTCAAAGAGGATCTCGTCGCGGGCGGAGTGGGTGCGGCCGCCGCCGAAGGATACCAGGATTGCGTCCGCGGAGGGCTCGATTTCGGACCACACCATGGAACTGTTGAGGTTCATCACCAGCACCAGGGGAATATCGCCGGTGAGCTCGTCGATTTCCAGCACGAAGTCCAAGTCCGCCTCGTTGCTGACGGTGCCGGTCTTGCCGAAGTAAGAGCGGTTTTCCTTTACATAATCGTACTCAGTGCCGTAGACGCCCTCGAAGGCTTCCAGCGTAATCTGGCCGCCGATGGACTCGAAGCGGACGTACATGTTATCGGCGGTGTAAGGACGATACTGCAGGGAACGGGGAATGTACTCGTAGTCAGCGGGTACCTTCATGTTTTCGTCATAGCCGGTGGTGGGAGCGTTGCTCTTGGGACTGGCGACGCGTACGATCACCAGATCGGCCTTCGCGATGTCCTCGGCGGAAGCGCGGATTACGTCCCCGGGCAGATAGGTGTTTCCTTCACCGCTGGGCGTTCCAACTGTGTCAGTGATCACGTTGAAGTACTGAGAGGCCACGGCAATATCCATTGAAGGAGCGAAGGAAGCGGGGGTGGTGCCGCGGCGGCTCGTGGTTGCGGGAGAGTACTTGTAGGGAATATAAACGGTCAACTTTTCATCGCCCGCAGGCTTGATCACGCTGTTGTCAGTATTCTTGAGCATCACGATGGACTTGAGCAGCGCTTCGCGAGCCATGGCGGTATGTTCTTCGTTATTGGGCACGGAAGCGGCAACCGCTTCGGAAACGTAGGGGTTATCCACGACGCCCACGTTGAACAGGGTGTCCAGAATGTGGCGGGTACTGTCGAAAATGATCTGGTCGGCAGCTTCCTTTCCCAGGCGTTCCACACCATAGTTGTAGGCTTCCACAGCAACGGCAATATCTTCTTCATACTTGCCGCCCATATTGCCCCAGGCGTCGATGCCGGCTTCCAGTTCCAGCCAAAGGCGCTGCGGAACGGTGTATTCTTCCATGCCGAAGCACTTATCAACGTGGGTGTTGAAGTCCGTCAGGATGTAGCCGTCCCAGCCGTTGGCAGCGCGCCACAGGCCGTTGATCTTTTCGGCGTTATAGCTGGTTGAAACGCGCTCGCCCAGGACGGAGTCGCCGTTTTCATCCACGCCGATGGAGAAACTGGTCATTGCGGAGGACACCATGCCGGTCTTGCCGGGCAGATCCTGCGCCGCGAAGTAAGGCAAGATGCTGGTATAGAACTGGCCGCCGGGATACACGGCGTAAGCTCCGTCCAGCGTATGGGCTTCACGGCCGCCCTCGCCGGCGCCCTCGCTCATGATGTGCTTCACCTGGATATTGACGGAGTCCTTGCCCCAGCCCAGGTCGTTGCCGTCATCGTCGTAGGTGGACTGCCAGGCGTTGATCATGGCGCGGGTCATGTCGATAGAAAGCTGAGGATCCTCGCCAAAGGTCATGTCGTTGCGGGACCAGCGGGGTTCAGTCGCCAGGTCAACCTGGGGGCCGACGTTCATGGTCAGGTTCATGGAATGCCATTCCTTGGACAAGGTACGGCCATATTCATGGGCCAATTCCGGATCGAAGGTGGCGGCCAGCGCCAGGTTGCCGGGCCAGTCGGTCACGCCGCTGCCTTCCAGCGGGTCGGCAATGAAGGTGGCAGGGATAGCAACCACGTCGGTATTTGCTTCGATGTGCTTCTGAATCTCGTTGTTCCAGGTGGTAATCAATTCAGCGCCAACGGAGCTGAAACGGATGTGGCGATAACCCAGATCCAGCGCAGTCTTGGTGGTATCCGCCAGGGTTTTGGCAGGAGTGCCGACGCTAAAGGGGTTCATTTTCAAACCCAACTGGAATTCCAGACTCAGGCCGCCGTTCGTGACCAGGTCGCGGGAGCGTTCTTTGTAGTCCACGCGCCAGTCTTCAAACACGTCCAGTTCGCCGTCACGATCCAAATCCTTGAAGGCGTAACCATCCACTTCAATCAGATCCACGCCGCCGCCCTTGGTGTAACTCAGGATTGCGCCGCCTTCATTTTCAACCAGTGTCCAGCCTTCCGGCTGCAGTGTTTCGGTATACTTCTTGCCGCTTTCGCCCATGGCAAAGCTGGGCAACATCACAACCATCATCACGGCTGTGATGATCACGCTGACTACCCGCTTCGTGTTGATCTTCATCAATGATACCTCCATTGTTTTCTTTCCGGTGTGTGAACAAACAAGCAGATTATTTTCGGGGGACTTCGAGCTCTCAATCCTCCGCCAGGGTGCACCTCCTATAGCGGCAATTGGAAATTCCCCGAAGATCTGATTTTATTATAACCACAGAAAGAAGCAATGGATTGTTCTTCGACCAAACTGTCGTTTTTCGCTACCAAATTGAAAATATGTGCTTTTTTCCACCGTTTATTGCATGTATTTTGAATATACCAAGGGATTCATGTGCAGCCTCCGCTTTTCATTACAACGGCGACAGATATAAATAAGCATGCTCCGCTTTCGATAAATCAATGTTTGCTACCATGGCATTTTATCTATTGAAAATCCACAAAGTTATACAGATAATGTCAAAAAATACGGAGCGCAGAAAATTGCTGACACGCTGCGCACGCGAATGTTAGGCAAATCGTCCGTTTGCCAGAACAGCGGTGTTGGCAAAAAAGGCGAAATGTTGGAAAACTGCCATCAACGCCAGCAGCGGAGCAAAACATAGATTTCCAATAGAAGGAAAAAATTCTTTCCAGCCGATGTCCTTCGCGCGTTTGCCAACACGCACGCGAGAACGTCAACCAGAAAGATTTATTTATTTATTTGGTAATGAGCCCAGTGGGAGTCGAACCCACGACCGACTGCTTAGGAGGACGAAAAACTGTTCGCCTTTGCGTGCCTTCGAGTGCCCTGGAATGCCTTATTTTACTGGATTTCTAACGAATGTGGGTGTTCGCATTTCCCTTGAATATACCCCGCAAATCCCGGGGTGCCGTTAGCAGAATGTTAGCAGTGCTAAAAAATGTGGCGGGACAAAAAACCAGCCGCCACCAAAATTAGCAGGAAAAATGGCGCAATATTTTGCGATAAAAACATAATTGTTTGCCGTGTTGGCGCATGCAACAATTTACATAAAATGGGGGCCAATGAATAAACTACATCCTACTGTGGGCCCTGTTTATTTTGTACCGAGAAAGAGAATCACTTGCTATCAAGCCGATAATGCGATAAAATGAAAGTGGAGAGTTATAAGCATATGGCTTTGAGAATCAATGCGCCGCGGGAAAAGGAGGTCGCATATGGATAAAAAGATGTTGCCGGTCGGTCTGGATAGCTTTGAGAAGATTCGTCGACTCGGATACTATTATATGGATAAGACGCTACTCATCCAAGATGTACTGACCAACCGAGGCGACGTGAACCTGTTCACCCGTCCCCGCCGGTTTGGCAAGACGCTGAATATGAGCATGCTTTGGAGCTTCTTTGAGATCGGCTCGGACAAGTCACTTTTCAATGGACTTGCGATTAGCGAGGAGAAGCAGCTTTGCGAGGAATATCAGGCGAGGCATCCCGTCGTTTTCCTTTCGCTCAAGGGCGTGGAAGGGTTGACGTATGAGGAAGCCATTGCGCGATTGGTCACGCTGATCTCCACTGAATGCAAGCGACTGGATTATCTTGAGAAAGCACCTGATGTCAAAGAAGATGATCGGAAGATCTTCCGTAACCTTATGGCTCGGCAACCCGAGGAAGATGAACTGCAAGATGCCCTCGTAACCTTAATGCGGATGCTCCACGCGCACTACGGCGAGCAGGTGATTTTGCTGATCGATGAATACGACGTTCCGCTGGACAAGGCTCACATCAATGGGTACTACGACCAGATGGTAGCCTTCCTGCGGGGCTTCTTCGGCGAAGCGTTCAAAACCAACCCGGATTTGTTCTTCGCGGTGGTGACAGGCTGCCTGCGCATCTCGAAGGAGAGCATCTTCACGGGGATCAACAACCTCAAGGTGGATACCATCACGGATACGCGCTATGACGAATATTTCGGCTTTACGGAAGCGGATGTAAAGAAGCTGCTGGCCGACTATGGCATGGAGTATGCCTTGGAGGACATGCGGGCGTGGTACGACGGCTATCACTTCGGCAATGCGGACGTCTATTGCCCGTGGGATGTAGTCAATCACTGCGACAAGCTGCTGGATAATCCAAAGGCCAGACCAAAGCCCTACTGGAATAACACATCCTCCAACGCACTGGTGAAGCAGTTCATCGACATGGCGGACGCGACGACGCGTGGCGAGATCGAGCAGCTTGTGGCGGGAAAGACGATTCGCAAAAAGATCGTGGAGACGCTGACCTATGGTGAATTGACAGAGAGCATCGACAATCTATGGAGTGTGCTGTTCCTGACGGGATACCTGACGGTGGACAAGAACGCGCCCGAGGATGAGGATGACTACACCAGCCTCGTCATCCCCAACCGCGAAGTGAGGGAAATCTTTATCGAGAAGATCCAGAAGTGGTTCGCGGAGAAAGTTGTCACACAGAAGAACAGTATGGAAAAGCTGTGTCGCGCACTGGAGAGTGGGGACGCGGAACAGGTGGAAACGATGCTGAATGAGCAGCTTCGTGGGACGATCAGCTATTATGATAGCTATGAGGGCTTCTATCACGGCTTTCTGCTGGGACTATTGAAGGGAAAAAGCGACTGGACGATCCTCTCCAACCGTGAGGCGGGCATGGGAAGAAGTGACATCCAGATCGAGAATGCCACTGGAGAGCTTGGGATGATCATTGAAACCAAACGAGCCAAGAGCAGGAACGACATGGAGGCGCAATGTGATGCGGCGTTGAAGCAAATTCTCGAACGGGAATATGCTGAACCGCTGATTGATGATGGAGCGAATGAAGTATGGTCTTACGGAATTGCTTTTTTTAAGAAGAAATGTTCCGTAAAATCCGTGAAGATTCATGGCTGATAAGCTGTTGCCCTCCGCGGAAATTGTCTGCTATCGAACCTGGAGCTAATGGGCTAAAATAGTAGTGTGAAGTGATAAGCGTATGGCTTTGAGAAAAGAGGCGTTAACAATCAAAAGGATCATTCAAACGGAGGGGAGTAAAGCATTTGAATCAGAAATAATGCAAAGAGAAAAGGAATCAGCCGAGCTTTGCAGGCAATTCTTCCGTATTTCAAAAAGATAAGGCAACTCGGTGGAGTCTCTACGGAGACGCCACCTTTTTGTGTTTAACTCATCAATACTATGATGCATTTGCTTACTGTTTGGAAGATGAATAAATGGAAGCAAATATGGCTAAAAAGATATGGACCGTAACGCTCGCCGATGATCTGATAAATTCCTTGCGTTTTGACAGTGCGAACGTCTTGAGGCGGATCATCATAGGAAAAGGGTTGAACGAAGCTCAATCCCGGCAGCGGTGGCAAGCGGCGGTTCGACCAAGAAATTTCCTTCGCGGTGATGAAAATCGAAAATGGAGGCTGGAACGTCGAGAAGGTTGTGCTTCCAAACGGATAGATGGCAGCTTCTGCTTCCATAAAACCACTTCATTTCGGACAAGCTAATTCCGAAATGAGGTGTTTTTTATGCCCGCAGCAGCGAGAAAAGCGGCCATCAGCTTTGGAATGGTGCATATTCCGGTGTCCCTCTACACCGCCGTTCAGGAAAAGGGTGTCGGCTTCAACCAACTCACTCGGGACGGCGTGCGCGTCCGTCAGAAGAAGGTGCGTGAGGACACCGGCGCGGAGGTGCAGGCCGACCAGATCGTCAAGGGCTACGAGTATGCCAAAGGCCAATATGTCATACTCACGGACGACGAGCTGGAGCGAATCAAGACCGAACGCGACAGGACCATCCGCATCCTGCACTTTGCCCCGCCCGAATCCATTCCATCCGTCTACTTCGACAAGTCCTATCTCTGCGCGCCGGATGGCAGCGACAAGGCTTACGAACTGCTGCGCCGGTCGATGCTGGATGAGGGCGTAATCGGCATCGGCCAATGCGTGCTCTGGAGCAAGCAGACCATGCTGGCGCTGATTCCGGAGCCGGAGGGCATCCGCATGCAGACGCCGTTCTATCGGGATCAGATCAAGCGCCTGCCCGTGCAGCCCCGACAGGGCGAGGTCTCAGACGCAGAAATGCGGATGGGGCGCATGCTCGTCCACGCCATGATTCAGCCCTACGCGCCGGAGAAGTACCGCGACGAGTACGAAGAGAAGCTCGTCTCCGCCATCCAGCGCAAGATCGAGGGCCAGGAGATCATCGCCGCCGCCGAGCCGCAGGGCAATGTGATCAACCTCATGGAGGCACTGGAGCGGAGCCTCGCCCAGCAGCAGCCTCAGCTGGCGGGTGTGCATTGATGGAGCTCTTTGAAGACCGGAGCGTCCGCCCCATGCTGCTGACCGAGCGCCATGAACCCATTGAATCGGACGAATGGCTGAATGAACTGAAGCTGGACGGCATCCGCTGCGTCGCCTACCTGCGCCCCGGCGAAACTGACCTGCGCAACAAGCGGAACCTGCGGCTGCTGTCCAGTTTTCCAGAGCTTGCGGGCTTGCATGAGGCAGTCGCTGGAACGTGCATCCTGGATGGCGAACTCATCATCGCGGACACGAACGGCAAGCCGGATTTTGAAGCTCTGCAGGCGCGCAGTATGATGACCGGCACTGTGCGCATCCGCTTGAAATCGGCGCAGACGCCCGCTAACTTTGTCGCCTTTGACATCCTGTATCGTGACGGCGAGGATTTGACGAACCGGCCATTGATCGACCGCAAGGCTATCCTGCGGGAGACGGCTTTTGATCGCGGGCGGCTGGCGGTATCCAGAACCATCGCAGGCAACGCAAAGGCCCTGTTTGATCAAACGACCGAGCAGGGCCTTGAGGGAATCGTACAAAAGAAAAAGGACAGCCCCTATCGCATGGGCAAGCGCTCCCGCGACTGGGTGAAGGTGAAGAACCTTGTGGACGAAGACTTTCTGGCCTGCGGGTACATCGCCAAGGGCGAACAGATCACCAGTCTGGTGCTCGGCTCCATGGATGCTCCTTTGCGCTATATGGGGCACGTCACGCTGGGCGTATCGAGGAATGTGGCATGCCGCTTTCCAACAACACCAAGCTGCCCTTTCGACATGCTACCTTCGGGAAATGAAGGCGCCGTTTGGTATAAAAATCCGCCCATCTGTATCATCACCTATATGGAACGAACCAGCGCGGGCGGCATGCGGCAACCAAGATTCAATGGCTTCCGAGAGGATTAAGGTTCTCTTGCGGAGTCTATTTTTATCGCTTATTCCGATTGTTGATGACACCATTACCGCACCTCTTGTTCTAAATCGTAAAACAATTCGAGCAAAATTCCTGAAGTCTTGCGTATTGCTCTGCGAAAAGCATATAGCCGCCCCGTTTGCCCACGCGGCACGGAAATTAATTTCAAATTTCCATTGACAAGTTAATACAAATTGAATATAGTATAAATAGGAATTATTTCATGCTTTATTTGTGCTCTTTATCGCTTATTTGATTGGGTAGTTATCCCTTTATTTTGTCTCTTTATTTTAATGTTTATCAATACTGACAGATTTCAGGAGGAGTACAGCATGAACCTGAAGCGTATCGTTTCCCTGATCCTCGCGCTTATGCTGGCGGTGAACACCCCCGCCGCACTTGCCGCGGACGCGCATGCCGGCGCTGCAGATGGTCTGCGCAGGCACACGGTCACGCTGACCGCGGATACGCTTACAGGGAAACTGCTGCCATTGGAGAGCGCGCCCTCTTCCATGAAAGATCAAGGGGATTATCTGCGCAATGCCGAAGGCGTTGTAGACGCCCAGATTCAGGGCACATATTATGCCAATCAAAAGCTGGCCTCTGTATCTTTAGCAGGGACCAGCTTTTCGTTTGCGCCGCTGATGCTGGACGACTATTATCCGCAGCCCAGCGAATCGCCCGAACCCAGCGAATCGCCCGTGCCCTCCGAATCTCCGCTACTAAGTGAATCGCCGTTGCCCAGCGAATCTCCAGCCCTGACGGATTCTCCTGATCCCAGCGGCTCGCCCGAGCTGTCCGAAACACCGGCTGTCGAAGCAACTCCGGAGATCCGCCTGACCGTCGGCTATGCCAAAACAATGGCCCGAGCTGACGTATATGCTTCCGCTACAAGCGGCGATGCGTTGGGGAACTTGAATCGAGGCGCTGTGGTATACGTTTGCTCTGTGCCCAGTGAGCGCCGCGCGAAAATCGTATTTGACACGCCGCTTGGCCTTGTTGACGGCTTTGTTTCGATTAGGCATCTGGAAAACCTGAGCGAGCAGGAGCGCCTGCAAGCCGTCCGGGACGCTGAATCCCAGGACGAGGTTCGTTCTTATGAAGAAAATGTTCTTCCCCGGACAGATGGATATACGCCTGTAGAACGGCCCACAGATACGCCTGCGCCCACTCCAAGTCTTGAACCTACCGCATCCTCCGACCCCAACGCAACGCCCACGCCGGAGGAAACGACTCAGCCGACAGTGGAGCCGACTGCCGAGCCAACGACTGAGCCAACAACCAAACCGACAACAGAGGTAACAACTGAGCCAACGGCTGGGCCGACCATCGAACCGACAGCTGAGCCAACAGCCGAACCAACAACCGAGCCAACGGCTGAACCTACGGCTGCGCCGACCGCCGAGCCAACGGCCGCTCCAACCGCCGAGCCAACAGCCAACCCCACCGAGGCGCCCACCGCGCCTCCCACGCAGGAACCTGAACCCGATCCGGAACCCGTTCAAGAACCGGAGCCTGTGCCCGAACCGGAAGCATCGGATGACGCGGAAGAACTGGGTATAAGCGTCGCTCTGCTGCGCCTGCTTTTCTCATCCGCATACGCCGAGGACAGCCGTCCTTCCAGCATCACCGGCCAGCGCATCGGCGGAAGGGCGCGTTCCGCGTCAGGCGGCGTCAGCGCCGTTGTGTATCCCGGCCTGTTTGACGCGGTGACGGATGTACGTCTATCCGCCCTGACCACCGGCGTGAAGGAGGACGTCATCGTCCGCCAGTACACCGGCAACCATGTGTACGCCTATCGTCTGTCCACCCAGGGATTGACCGCGCGCCAGTCCGGCCAGGAAATCCTTCTCTACAACGAGGATGGTCAGGCGCTGGCCAAGCTCGAAGCGCCGCATATGACCGACGCGGCGGGGAATTACAGCACGGATATTTCCGTGTCTCTGGAAGGCGGCGGCGGAAGCTATACCGTAACCTATGCGCCCAACGACGCCTGGATGCAGACTGCCTCGTATCCCGTGACCATCGACCCAACCGGCAGCTACTTCAATGACTTGGCCACCGGTATCGGCGACGTGTATGTGTCCAGCGCCAACCCGGGCAAGCATTATGATCATACGGTAGATCGGGGAAGCCCCCAGCGAAACCACAATCTGGAGGGCACTAACCTCTATGCCGGCAACAACGGCAGCGACAACATCGCCTTAATCATTCCGTCGCTTACCGGCTTTGCGGGCAGCGATGGGAACGTCTCCGAATTCCCCACGGGAACGGATCTGCTCATTGAAAGCACCATGTGGAACGTCTATGTTCATGAGGTAGGCGGCAATGGACAATTCAAAATTTCTCTGGTAACGGGCAGCTGGAATACATCCACCGTGACCTATAACAGCCGCCCCTCGCTCTCCAGTGAAATCAGCATAGACGTTTCCCTTCACACCGGCTGGAACAGCGTGGATGTGACCAGGCTCTTTTCTGCGTGGTTTAACGCGGCGGATCAAAAACAAAACTATGGCATTGCCGTAACATCTGGCAGCGCATGGGCGCGCATCTGTTCTTCGGATGTGCTGCCCCGCAACGAACGCATGAATTTCTCTGCCACCTATGTGACCGGCATTGGCACACCCACCCTGACAGCCACACCCCATGGCTATGGAACCAACAGCGAAAGCGGCTGGGTAGACCTGAGCTGGAACAAGGTGAGCGGGGCAAGCGGGTATACCATCGGCATCTACAACGGACAAAAGTATGAATATCAGTTTGTGGGCAATACCACCAGCTTCACCACCAAAGGGAAAAATCTCTGGCCCACCGACGAGGAGATCGCCGCGGGCAAGTATGCCCTGCATTGGGACGGCGCCGGTCAGGAGCTGCCCAATATTCCGCGGCTCGGTCAGAGCGACCTGAATTATTATTTCAGGGTCATGCCCACCAACGCGTATGGCCAGACGGCCGGCAGCGCTACCGCCGCCACGGTATCGGCTCTCCTGCCGGATACCACGCCGCCCAGCCAGCCCGCCACGGTCAGCGTCAGCCCTGCTGACTGGTCGAGTACCGGGACGCATACCATCACCTGGGCGGGTATCACGGATCAGCCGGGAAACGCCTCCACACTGGGCACGGGCCATGTGCAATACGTTGTCAATCCAGCCGGAACGGACGCGGCGGCCTGGGCGTGGCAAAACACCGCCTACAATACCGCCAACGGCTCCTTCACGCTGGACACCTCCGCTTTCGCGGACGGCTCCCATGCCGTGTATGTGCGCGGCACGGACAGCGCGGGCAACTACGGCGCGCCCAAGGGCGTACAGCTGTATGTGGACAAAACGCCGCCCACCGCGCCCGACGTGTCCATTTTGCCGGACGAATGGACAAAGGACGACAGCGCCAGCCTCACATGGACAGGCATTTCGGATATCAACGATCTGCTGCGGGTGGAATATGCCATAGACGGCGGGGCGTATCTCACGACGAATCTCGCGGATAAGACCTGCGCGGGCTTTCCGCTGGACATTTCCGCTCTTACAGACGGCGAGCATACCTACGCCGTGCGCGGCGTGGACGTCGCGGGCAATGAAGGCGCGGCAGGAACCGCCACCGTGAGGATCGACCGCGGCGCGCCCACGCTTCTTGCTTCCTCGATTGACCCCGTGGGCTGGGCGGACACGGAAAGCGTAACCCTCAGTTGGGAGGGCGCGGCGGATGCTTATAGCGGCCTCGCGCAGATGGACTATGCCATCGACGGCGGTGAATTCGTGCCCCTTGAGGTCGCGGAAACCGGCAGCAAGGAGATCGACATCACCGCGCTGGCGGACGGCGAGCACACGATCACCCTGCATCTGACGGACGCGTTGGGCAACAGCGCCTCCTGGGAGCACAAGTTCTATGTGGACGTCACCCCGCCCCAGGTGGAGCTGCTCACCCCGCCGGACGGTACGGTGGTCACGGGCGTGCTGGATATCTGGGGCAATGTTACAGACATTTCCCTGCTGGATTGGACGCTGACCGCCACCGGCTCCTCCGGCAAGGTCATAACGGTCTGGACGGATACCGCGGAGAAGACCGCCGAGCAGCTGGGCGTGCTGGATACCGGCGAGTTTGCGGACGGGGAAACCATCGAAATCGCGCTCGTCGCTCACGATCAGGCAGGCCATGAGAGCACCGCCCGCGGCGTGTTCATCAAGGCGGATCATTCCGCGCAGCCCGTGGTCGCGGACGTGACCGTCACCGCGCCCGCTCAGGGCGAGATCATCACCACGGCCCACACGCAGGCCGCGTACACCCGCGAGTATGCCGGCAGCGAGTCGGACAGCCGCGTGATCTTTGACGGGCAGTCCGCCGGCAGCGCTTCCAGCCAGAAGTTTGATCTGTATCCCATTCTTTATCCCGAGGGCTCGACCCATTCCCTCTCCGTCATTTCCAGGGACGGCGGCGATGTGCTGCACTATGCCAGGGGCATGGCGTCGCTGCTGATCCTCAGCGATATCTGGAAGGACGAAAGCAAGGTCGCCGGTTACAGCGGCGTGGAGCTTACGCCCATGGGCGCGGTATGCGCGGGCGATTCCGGCCAGCTAACCTCCGTGGCGTTCTCTGCCGCGCAGAGCGTGCAGGCCATTCGCCTCCATACCCTGGCGCAGGGCTCCGTAACCTATGAATACAGCATCGACGGCGGCGCGTCCTGGCATGCGATCCGGGACGGTCGCGACGCCTGGTTTGACGTGCCCCAGCGCAGCGTTCAGATTCGCGCAAACCTCTCCGGCGCGGGAACCATCCTTCAGGGCCTGGACGTAACCGGCGTCTATGAGATGAACCCCGTGCGCTTCAAGGTGCAGCTGCTGCGCCCAGTTACCTCCTTCCATCTCACCGGCGGCAGTGAGTTCACCGAGGCGATGCCTGCCATCGAGACGGATTGTCCGGCGGAGCTGACCACCCGCAGGCTGTACATGGACGGCGCGTGGAACAGCAATACCTTTACCGCGAACCTCCTGCCCTGCGAGGACGGAAGCGTGCATACCGTCACGGCGCTGGGGCTGGATGCCTCTGGACGTCTGTACGGCAGCGGCGCGAAGACCTCCCTGCTTCTGCGCACAGCGCCGGGAGCAAAGGGCGTCTACGAGAGCGGCAGGCTGACCCTGAATGGGGACGCCTACGCCATCCGTCTGGAAACCCTCTGTCAGGATGATTCCGGTAAGGTCGTCACCTCCGGCCTGTACGCCTATTCGTATGACGGAAAGACATGGACGGACTTTGAACTGAATGATTATGCTTTCCTTCCGCAAGCAGCGCGCACGCTCTATGTGCGCGCCATGCTGCCCGAGGGCGTAACGCTTCGCGCCTTGCATCTGGAAGGCGTGACGGCTGCCGGCAAGGCGATCTCCACCAGCCTGATCAAAGCGCCCGCCAACGTGCAGGCGGCAGATTACGGCGACTATTATGAAAACGAGAAGCTCCGCCGTTACGTGATTACCTGGTCGGACGCCAATCGGGACGACCTGTCGCTGGCCAACGAAATCTACTTTGATATTTATCGCGACGGAAAGCGAATCGCCACCACGCGGAGCACGCGCTATGAGGACTACGATTACGTCAGCGGCGCGGTGTATCATGTGGCCGCTCGCCGGGTATACGATGATCCGCAGGATGGGCTTGCCTCCGAGCTGACCCGCACAAGCGCCCGCGTGAAGGCCAAGTCCGTTTACATTCCCAGGGAAGAGCGCGTCGAGGGCGTAGCGCACAATGTGGAGGATTTCACCCAATCCGAATACCTCAACGACCTCTACGGCGGGAATTATACCTTCTCCGCCGAGCCGAACCCGCCCAGTCACGAGTTCGCGCTGGATCAGAGCCTGCTGGGGCCGCACCGCTTCTGCTCGCTGGGCTTTGAGCCGCTGAACTTCAACACGGGCAACTTCTTCCTGCAAACGCAGGATCTGCGCCTGGCCGACCTGGGCGGAAGCGCGCTGGAGATCATCCGCACCTACAACAGCCAGAGCGCGGAAACGGACGGCCCCTTCGGCGCGAAGTGGGCGACGGAATACGGCCAGCATCTGCGTCTGTTTAACGACGGGAGCGTAGGCTACCGCCGCGCGGACGGCAGCGAGATCATCTTCTACATCCAGCCGGACGGAACGTTTACCAGCAACTCCACGGAATACGAAAGCCTGGCCTATGACGACGCGCGCACGGAATACCGCATTGCGCTGACGGACGGCACGGTGTACGCCTTCGCCTCCGGCGGCCTGCTCTCCCGCATCGAGGAGGACGGCGGCCAGCACGTCACCCGGATCGTGCGCGAGGAGGACGGCCTCATCACGAAAATCATCGCGCCCAGCCAGGAAGAACTGCGGGTGGAGATGGACGAGAATGGCCACATTGTCAAACTCACCACGCCGGGCGGCGCGGAGCTGACCTATGGGTACAAGGGCAGGAACCTGGTTTCCTTCACGGATGCCAACGGCGCGACGACCAAATACCAGTACGACGGCCAGGGCCGCATGACCGCGTGGTACGACGCCAATGGCAAGCGCCAGGTGCAGAACCAGTACGATCAGCAGTCCCGCGTGACGGCGCAGACGAACGCGAACGGCGGACAGTATAAGATTCAGTATGAGGACGGCTATACCGTCGCCACCGACGCGGAAGGCAACGTCGTTACCTATTCTTACGACGAGCGGAAGCGCACAACCAAGATCGTGGACGCCCTGGGCGGCGAAACCCTGTACACCTACGGCCAGCAGGGCGAAATCGTGTCCATGACCGACCCGCTGGGGAACGTCACGACGTATGCATACAACGAAAACGGCAACAAGCTTGCCGAGGTCGATCCCCGCGGCGCGTCGGTGACCATGACGTGGGACGACAGCCATCACCTGCTCAGCCTGACGGACCAGAACGGCCATGTCACGCGCTACACCTACGATGCAAACGGCAATCTGCTGACGGAGACCGCGCCGGACGGCGGCGTAACGGCCTACGCCTATGACAATAGGGGACGCATGGTGGAAAAGGCCGACGCGCTGGGCGGCAGGACGGCCTATGAATACGTGAACGGGCTGCTGGCCAAGGTCACCGACCCCGAAGGAAACGAGACCGCCTATACCTACGACGCAAACGGAAATCTCGCCTCCATGACGGACGCCCTGGGCAACGTGACGCGGTATGAGTACGACGGCAGTGGCAATCTCCTCTCCCTCACCTTCGCGGACGGAACGCAGGTGACGTATACCTATGACGCGCTGGGCCGCCAGACCTCCATGACCGACCCCAGGGGCAATGTGACGAAGTATGCCTATGACGGGCTTGGCAATCTGACAAAGACCACGCTTCCGGACGGCACGACGCAGACCGCCGCTTACACCAGGAACGGCCAGAGGAAGAGCGTCACCGACGCGCTGGAAAACAAGACCGCCTATACCTACGACGGAAACGGCAACCAGCTGACGGTTACGGACCCCATGGGGAACAAAACCGTCAGCGAGTACGACGCGGCGGGGCGCCTCCTGCGGGAGACCAACGCGCTGGGCGGCGTGACCGAATATACCTATGACCAGGTGGGCCTGCCCCTCACCGTGACGGACGCCACGGGCGCGACGCAGGTCATGACCTACGACCTGGCGGGCAACCTGCTCACCCGCACGCTGCCAAGCGGCGCATCCATCTCTGTGGCATACGACAGCATGAACCGGCCCGTGCGTCAGGTAAACGCCCTGGGCGGCGTGACGGAAATCGAATACGATCTGCTGGGCAGGATCACCCGCGTGACCGATCCGCTGGGCGCGGAAACGACGTACGCCTATGACAAGAACGGCAATCTGCTCACCGTTACCGACGCCCTGGGCGGCGTTATCTCTTACGCCTACGACGCACTCAGCCGCGTGATCTCCGAAACCGCGCCGGATGGCGGCGTAACCCGCTATGCCTACGACAGCGTGGGCAATCTGGTTTCCGTCACCGACGCGCTGGGCAGTGTGACCCGCTATCAGTACGACGAGAACGGAAACCTTGCCGCGATGACGGACGCCCTGGGGCAGACCGTCTCGCTGGAATACAACAAGAACGGCAGCGCCACCACAGCCATCCAGAAGAACGGCGGCGTGCTGGCGACCGGCTACGACAAGGCGGGACGCGTGGTTTTCGAAACCGACGCGAACGGCCACGCCACAAAGTATGGCTACAACAGGAACGGCCTGATCACGAAAGTCACGGATGCGCTGGGCCAGCAGGCCACGTTCGCCTATGACGCGCTGGGGAACATCGTCAAGATTACAGCGCTCGGCAACAGCATCACGATGTACGAGTATGACAGCGCAGGCCGCGCCCTGACTATGACCGATCCCGAGGGCTGCGTCACGGAATACGGCTACAATGAAAACAGTCAGATCGCAAGCCTGACGGTGAACGGCAACGCCACGCTGTACGAATACGACGCGGCGGGCAACATTGCCGCCGTGACGGACGCGGAAGGCCGCAGGGTTACATTCGCCTATGACCTGAACGGGAACCTGACCGAGGTCGTCTACCCCGATGGAACGAAGGATACGACCGAATACGACGCCCTTGGCCGCGTGCTGAAAAACACCCCGCGCACAGGACTGGCGACTGCATACGAATATGACGAGGTCGGAAATATCGTTTCTGTCACGCAGGGCGAGCAGGTCACGCGCTACGCGTATGACATCCTTGGCCGCATGGTTGCCGTTACCGCGCCGGACGGCACGGAGACTGCCTATACCTACGACGCGCTGGGCAACCTCACCAGCGAAACCGACCCGCTGGGCAACACTACAGCCTTCGCCTACACCGCCGAAAGCCTGCTGGAGAAGGTGACCTATGCCAACGGCTCGACGCAGAGCCTCACGTACGACCTGGCGGGCAATGTGACCGCCGAGACAGACGCGGAAGGGAACACTAAGCAATACCAGTACGACAAGGTGAACCGGCTGATCGCCGTAATCGACGAGCTGGGCGGCAAGACCAGCTACAAATATGACGCGCTGGACAACATCGCGCAGGTAACGGACGCATTGCAGCACGTCGCCAGGTATACCTACGACAAGAACGGCAATCTGCTCACCGAAACCGACGCGCTGGGCAACAAGGTACAGTACGCCTACACGCCGGAGGGCTGGCTGGAAAGCATCACCAGGGCGGACGGAACCGTTCTCACCTTTACCTACGACAAAACCGGCAGCCTGCTCGCCCAGAACGTGGGCGACGGGCAGACCATCCAAAGCAGCTACAACGAAATCGGCATGGTGACGGAGGTTTCTAGCGCCGAGGGAACGATTGTTTACCAGTATGACGAGCAGGGATATCTGGTCTCCGTGACGAATGTGAACGGCGACGTGGTTTCCTATACCTACGATGCGTACGGCAACAAGACCTCCATGACCTACCCCGACGGCCGCACGGTGAGCTACACCTACGACCGCATGAACCGGATGACCAGCGTCACGGGGCTGGATGGGGACGTGACCCGCTACGCCTACGACGCGGCGGGACGCAGAGTCGAAACCGCGAGCAGCACCTTGACAACCGCATACAGCTATGACAGCGTTGGCAATCTGCTCACGCAGGCCACCAGCGGCGCAAGTGAGATCGCGTTTAGCTACAGCTACAACAAGAACGGCTACATCACGGGCGAAGTGCGCAAGGAGAACGGCACAACCACCACCACCACCAGCACCTATGCCTATGACGCGCTGGGGCAGCTGACCAGCTTCCTGCAAAGCACCGGTTACGGGGAGCAGTACGCCTACGACAAGGCCGGAAACATGACCGAAAAGGTGCTGACCGGCACGGACGGCATAGAAACTGCCTTGAAGATGAGCTACAACAAGGCCAACCAGCTGACCGGCATGGCGAACGGGAAGGACAAGATCACCTACAAGTACGACAAGAACGGAAGCATGGTTGAAAAGGCGCTGTCCAGCAAGACCTACGGCAAGCTGACGGACAGCTATGCTTATAACGCCCTTGATCAGCTTACGGAATATGTAGGTTACGATGGATATCAGCAAGCCTTCGTTTACGACGCCAACGGCATGCGGCTCAGCAAGAGCGAGGCCGGTAACGGGAACCGTTCTACTCTGGAAGAGCTGCTGCGCGGGAACATTGCGGGGCTGCCGGAGATTGTGGAACCTGCGCAGGGGCAGACCAATGCGGACGAGGCGGATATGCCTACCGAGCTGGAGTGGGCCACGACGGAATACCTGTATGATCTCACGCAGGAATACTACCAGGTGATTTCTGAGACCAGCACAAGCAAGAACGGCAGCACGACCACCGCCTACGCCTATGGCTTGGAACGCATAGCGGCCTACACGGCGAGCAGCAAAACCAGCTACGTCTATGACGGACGAGGGTCGGTGGCGCAGGCCGTGACCGCACCCATTGCGGGTGAGGCGGTCTCCTCTGCACTGCCGGATATCGGTGTGCAGGTACAGTCCTTCTCCTATACCGCGTTTGGCGAGCAGATGGGCACGCGGAAGGTCAGCGGCTACGCCTACAACGCCGAAGCCTATGACGCCGCCACCGGCATGCTGAATCTGCGGGCGAGGCTGTATGAGCCTGCTATGAACAGGTTTAGTCAGAAGGATATCATTCGCGGACAAGCAACTTCTCCGCTGTCTCTGAATCGATATGCTTACTGTGTCAACAACCCCGTCATGCACACCGACCCCAGCGGTGAATCCGTGCTGGATTCCATTGGCACTTGGTGGAACAAGGCGAAGCAGACGGCATTGGGCCAATTTGTGGATACATTTGTAGTTCAGCCTATTGTAAAAATGGCGCAGAAAATTGCAAACGTAGTTGCAACGGTTGCCAAAACGGCCATAAAGAGCGCTGCAGAGAAAGCCGCTAAAGAATATAATACGGAAGCATTCCAGCTGTTTTCTTCGATTTTGCAAAAGATAGATGGCGATGGTGTGTATTACTCCGAAAAATTTAAAGCTGTTGTAGACAATATGCAGAGCGAATTGAGATCACTTGATCCATCCGATGTGAACTATAAGAAAAAGGCACAAGAGATTGTGGCGAAATACTGCGATTACTTTAACAATTACGAGGCTCAGAAAAACAACGCTTTGGATGCTTACGATTCACTTACCGCATGGATGAAGGACACACAAAAGAATAAAGCCACTTGGCTTGGAAATGGAAGGGATTTACTGAAGGAAATGAGCGCAGCAAAAGAGGAATATCCTCCTCAGATCAGGGCGCTGATTGAACAGTATTCATCTGAAGTGATCATTGGGAAGGAAACTACGCTCACCAACGTCAAATTAAGTAATAAACGAGAGAATGAATTGGCCATAGTGGAAGCGAAGCTTAAAGAGTTTTATAACAAACTGAATGGCCTGCTTTATCCATCTGGGAACCAAGAAGCGGATGTGCCTCCTGAAACAGAAATGCATGAATACAGCAACCCCAACTTTCAAGATTTAATTGATGGTAAAATAACAAAATTCAATGATGCTCTTGGCGACAAGGATACAATGACAAATGAAGATTGGCAAGAGTATGCAAAACTATTAATCTATTTGGAAAAGAATGGGCGACTCCAGTATAGTACAGAAACATCCGGTAGAATAGACAAAGGAGTTTTGAAGACAGATTGTTGGGGTATCCTAAAAATCGGCTCGCTGTTGACGCTTAATCGAGAGGGAATGAAAGGTCAATCTTTTACGAAAATTGAATATATGGCAAACAATTTTAGAAGTGGAGATTCCCTAACGGAAATACCAAAAGGAGGACCGTTGGACATTGAGCAATTAACTTATCATCCAAATACATTTGTTTTCATTGATAACGATGGGGATAAATTCAGTTACGATCACGTGTATATCGTTGTAGAGAATCTGGAAGATAAGGACACAGGAGAAATATATCCCATTGGGCTGCTTGGTATAGGCGGCTCCAATATCGGTCTGCAAACCTACGACGCATATGAATGGTATCAAAAAAATTCAGACAAGTTGATTGCATATGGGACACAACCCCAAAAAGAAAACTAAAGGAGGCTCTACCATGAAACACCGTATACAGAATATGCTTATGATGTTCCTATTGCTGGTTTTCACCTTTAGCGGCTCTGTGCTGGCAGAAGAACACCAAGCCTACGCTTCGCAGGGGAATGTCGCTTTCTTCAAAGAGAATGACAAAATTGGACTGCAATCAACAGATGGGACTGTTTTGCATGCCGCTGAGTTTGATGGCACAGGCTACTTTGACGCGACGGGGCAGGCCAACATCTATGTGGACGATAAGATTGGGCGGATTGACCGTACTGGCAAAATCATTGTCGAGCCGTTTGCATGCGATGAGATTGAGGCCATTCCAACGAATTGCACCTCGGAAGCCGTGCCGCCATATGTCCTGCTGGTATCCTGGTACGGCGCTGACGGGGAAAAGGTCATGCAGCTGATGAATACGGAGGGTGAATGGCTCTCAGACACAAAGTTCGATCTGATGTTGTATGAATTTGAAAATGGAAAACTCTTCATCAGATACGAGGATCAATACAATCAAATCGACACAAACGGTCAATTAACCTCAGAGGTGTGGTGGGAATATATCTTTTTTGCGCCATTGGATGAAATTAGAGTAGATGAGTCCTTTGACCGGGGCCGTCTATTCTTCGACAAGCATGTAGACTTGTGGCAGCATATTGTTTACCAGCCGAATGGAAAGAAAGAAATATATCTGGTTCAGGGAGAACAGCATCATCTCGCGCCTGAAACGTGGACGAAATTTGAATGGCTCAGCGATCAGCTCGTCGCCTATTGTGAAAATGACCTGTGGGGCATTGCTGATTATGAATGCAATGTCATTATGCCCGCGCAGTGGCCCTCAGCACCTCTTGTAGGTAGCCTTGAAGAAGATATTTGGCGCGTAACCGATCCTGGCACAAACAAGTGGAAATGGGTTCATTCAGATGGGGAGACTGTTTTGAGTTTGGAGCCTGGTGAAACCTTGTTCTATGAAGCTGATAATCGATATACGCTCAACGACGATAAATCGACAAAACTCATTGACAATACAGGAAAACTGATCGCCGAGATCGACAGTAACTATTCTATCACATGGTTTGAGGAGAACCAATATTTCCGATTTGTAAACTATGGCGACGGCACGTGGGGATATTTGAGCATGGACGGCGAAACACTGTCCACGTTCCCAGAGACTATTTATCCCTATCACGATGGTTATAACGAGCTCACAAACGGCTGGATTCGCGTAATTGACGAAGAACGGATCGTAGGGCCGCTTGATGATCCTGTAGGTCAATGCGGCTTTGCGAGTGTAAACGGGGACATCGTACTCTCCTCCGAATGGGATGCGGCATACGACTTTACCGCCAATATGCTCGCGCGCGTCGAGGTTGATGGGCAATACGGATTTGTGGACACGACAGGAGCCTATGTTATTGAGCCACAATGGGAATATGCAGATGACTTTGTTGACGCGGGCGGTCAATGGGTTGCAGCTGTTTATAAGTACTCCGAATCTGAAGTGATCTGGAAAGGATTTATCAATGAAGCCAATGAGCTGATTGGAGAGATTTCATACTGATTTGGCATTGTTATGTCAAATTTGAGATAATCGGTGCAAGCAGGGCAAACGTTATACTTTTTGCACTTTGCTTGTTGGTGGCACCTGCCCCCAATCCCCTTTAAGCAGAGCATGCTCTGCGGTTATGAGAATGCTTGCGCATTCTCCGTTTGGGCTTACGCCCACTCCAAAAGAAAAAAGCCCTATGCCTAATCGCTTTTGACGCAGAAAGGCATAGGGCTTTCGTCTATCGCTCCACAGATTCACAGCTGCGGTGCTGATCGGGTTCGGAAGGTATAGCGTGGTTGTGTAGATCGGCCTCATAATCCTCATCGGATAAGAGGGTATCGAGGTTGGTTTTGATATGACGAAGATCGCGAAGTTCCGTGTTATGTTGAGAGAGAACTTCGCTGTCTTCGCGTTTCTGATTAAGCAGTCGGTCAAATTCCTCTGAAAGCTCGGCCAATGTCGGCAGCTTTCCATCAGCGGCACTGTAGATGGCCTGTGCCTTTTTGTGTGCTTCGATCTCTGCTTTGTGCTCCCGATAGAACGCTGGCGACCAGCCCGATTCCCGATATTGTGTATAGATGTCTTTGGTTTTGCGGTAACTAAGAATCGCATTCCGCTGGTTGCGAATCTCAGTCATCTGTGATTGAGCGGTTCGGATTCTATCCTTGAGCGCATTTCGGCTGGCAAGTGCGGAGCGCAATTTCTCCTCAAGCTCGTCATAGGAAGAAATATGGTGCTCCTTTAGATAGATCATCGACTTGGCAACGGCGTCTGTGTTGTGCCTTTCTGCCCAACGCTGATAACCTTTTCCTTTGCCTGCACGGAGCTTTGCTTCAATGTCAATCAGCAGTTCCACCTGACTGGGCGTGAACTGACTTCTTGGTACCTTGGGAATATGAACACGATGACCGGTAAGCGCAGAACGCAGGGCAGCTTCTGTATACTCCGCTCCCAACGTATCCAGACGAACATAACGCTTTCCATTGGGAGGTTTGATGCTGATTTGAGCGCCTCGCTTAATCCAGCATCCGGCGTCTTCAAGCAATTGCATTAGCGCATCAAATCCATCTGGCTGCATTCGCAGCGCAGCGTCAATCGTCATTCGCAGCCAATCGCGGCCGCTGGTTTTTGCGTTGTTCCCCAGCCACTTATCATAGGAAACGGTTTTGTCCTGCGGGTTCTTGATTACGGATAGGCGATGCTCCTCGCAGATCTTGTCGCTAAGCTCGGCCACCAGTTTTCCTGAACGGATAACATCTCTGAATTTGTGCGTGCATTCCAGCGAAACCGAGCAAAACGCAATATGATTATGAATGTGTTTGCGGTCTGTATGGGTGGCTACGATAAACGCATAGTCGCCCTTCAGCAATTCGGAGGCCAGCTCGTATCCGATTTGATTCGCTTCCTCCGGCGTAACCTCGCCAGGCTTGAAGGACTGGCGGAGCTGATAAGCGATCACTTCATTATGAATCTGTCTGCCGGTATTGGCAAGATACGCATTGCGCGCAAGCAGAAATTCGTGGTCAGCGGTTTCGGGAGAACAGGCGTAGGATGAGATGAGTTCGCCGCCCTCCGTCTTATCCGGATTCTTGATATATTCAACTCGCTCCTTCAAGCATTGCGAGATCGTCTTTCCTTTGTTGATGTGCATCGACATAATGCGGGTTGTTGCCATGAACTCCTCCTCAGTATAAATGAAAAGCGGCGATCTGTGATGAACACAAATCGCCGCGTGATGTGCTTTTAGCAAAGAAGACCTTCCAGGAAACCGATCATGTGATCCAGCCTGTTCAGCAGCAGGTTGGCGATAGCAGGCAGTCCAATGGAACTGACCAGAAGCGCAAGCACTAGGAACGCAATACCGTTTTGCCAGTATCCAATGAAGAACTCAACCAAGGACAAGAGGGCAAACAGGGATACGGTCAAACCGAGGATCGAGGAAGCGATGGACGTAATGAAGGCGGTCAGTCCGAGCAGCAATCTGACGATCAGGATGGCGGGGGTCAGCGCGATTCGCAGTGTAGTCTTGATCATGGGATGTTCCTCCTCGTTATGCTGTTCGCTCCAAGACGGTCAGCAGCCGGTTTATCATCTTCCATAGCTCATCCTGCTTCTGAATGATCTCGTCGATTTCGGTTTCGTAGATTTGCCCATGAGCGTTCATACGCTTTGCAATCTGGTTGAGATTGTTGGTCATGTTGCTCAGCAGGCGTATCATTTCGCGGATTTGCGGAAGATCCAGCTTTAGAATGTAGCCATTGAGCACCATCGACCGAAGGAAGGCGGACGTGTTCGTGATACCAAGGGACTTCATCTTCTTCTTGATGATCTCCGCTTCAGTTTCGGTGGTCTTGAAGTTGTGCTGGATCAGCCGTTTTTCCTTTTCCACCATGATTATCTCTCCATACTGCCTTTTCTGCAAGGCTGTCGTCGTGAAGATTCATCAGTTTCTCGAATGCGACCGAGCAGTATCTCTTTTGGGAAATCACACACCAAGACCTTTACATGCTGCGTATCGGTGAGCAATATCGCAAATCGCTTTTCACCCATTTGAGTTCATCACCTATCTCTCCATGTCGTGGGATTTGTGCTTGGGTGTTTTGGTTTCAGGCATGGTCGCCGGACTGCTCTTTTCTTCGCTAAGAGATCGCCTTCGCTCCTTGATCTCTTTGCGGGCAAGCCGGATGAAACCGTCCAGAACGGTGGAATGAGAAGCCACGGTGTAATCATCCCGGCGATCAAGGCCGTTCGCTGCTTGCGCTTCCGGCAAAGTGACTGAACAGGCCCAATCCTTGTTGGAAGAAGAAAAGCGGCCATCCCAGCCTCTGATCTGAACAGTCGCCGCAAGCACAACGGAGACGCGCTCCTCTCCGTATTGGTCGAGGACTTCTGTGACCGCTTCATTGTCCAGATGCATGCCGTCAAAATGGCGGGCAATCGCATCCTCTATGTCCCTTTTACAGGCGATGTTCTCTTGATGTGAAAGTCGAAACAGATCGAGTTCGCCATGTTCGCGCGCATGGGCAGCGGTTTCATAATATACGGGGATAGGATCGAAGTCTTTTCTCATAGTCGTTACCTCCTGGGGTTTTGTTTGGTTCTGCATGTATTCCTGAACGGCTTCCTGCCTTTCCTGATCTGTTCCATATTGCAGCACATCGAGCTGATACTCTACATCATCCAGATGATGTAGCGCTTCCAGAAATCGGGGATGAAGGTCGTCGTCTGGAGATTGCGGAGCATACTGCTCCTGCCATTGCACCAACTGATTTCTGTAAGCTGCCAGTTCACTGAAGCAGTAGGACGCCTGATGCTGGAACCTTTCTTCTTTGCTGATTTCAGGATGCTTTCTGACAATATACAAAGGCAGGTGCTCGTCATAAGCAATGCCAAAATCCGAAGCCAGTTCCAGCGCAGCGTCTTTGGGAGAAAGATCGAAAAGGCGGCTGGTGAAGCTGATGACATCACCATCCGCCTGACATCCAAAGCAATGAAAGCGTTCGTCCACCTTCATACTGGGTGTCCTGTCATTGTGAAATGGGCATCGGCACATGCCGCTCCTGCCAACATGAATGCCGTAGTGCTCGGCAGCTTCTCGCGTGGTTATGCTGCTTTTTACGGATTCAAACAGATTCATAGATCACCTCGATTCGCAAAGAAAATGACGTTTCCGCTCATCGTTCCTCGCCCCGACGAGGCTTCTCCTGCTGCTTTGTTGCAGTTGTTTTGTCAATATCCAGTGCTGCATTCAGCTCTGCCAGGCGTGCGCTCTTGGTTTTTAGTTCATCCTCTTGAGGAAACGGCTTGCCGGCTTCCTCTTTAGCGTCGGCAACCTGCTGGCGCACGGCGGCAAGACGCGCAGCCGTTTCTTCCATACGCTTTGGAATTTGTGCGATGGTGTTGTCAAGACGGGTGATGTTGCCTCTTGCATCATTGCCAACATCCATGCGGTGGGAGACGGAACCATGAAGGATGAGCTGAAATTTGTTAATGAAGGAATCATAAGAGATGCTCATCGTCAATCCTCGATAGGAGCCAAACTCGGCGTCCATACCCTTAGCGGCTTCCTTGCATGCCGCAAGAATGGCTTTGCCAGCTTCCTCCTTGTCCAGAATCAGCTTGCCGCCCACCATCATGCCCACAAAATCCTCCTGCGGAAGCGGATGCGCCTCAATCGTGGCAATATCCTTTTCAAAGCCGGCAATCAGCTGGGTATCGCGTTCGATTTCCTGCGGGAAATCCTTGAGCAGCTGATCCTCAAGCCGATACTGTTTACTCAGATGATCGGCCTTCATCAGCTTCAGCCTCGCAACATCCACATCCAAATCCATCTTTTCTTTTATACGGGGATCGCCGGCACACAGCGCCTTGATTTCAGCATACGAAAGCGCGGTTTCGTCCATGTCATCACAGGAACGAACAGGGCTTTTGTTGGTCATGATCTGCGAGATAAATTTTTGTTTGTTTTCGACCGTCTGCCAGAGGTAGGCGTCAAAGGTGGCCTCTGTCACATACCGATAGATGAACACTTTTTCATTGCGGTTGCCCTGACGGACGATACGACCCGCACGCTGCTCCAGATCACCAGGACGCCAGGGACAATCCAGATCATGCTGGGCGATGAGCCTGTCCTGAACATTGGTGCCCGCGCCCATTTTAGCGGTACTGCCCATGAGCACGCGCACCTGACCAGAACGAACCTTAGCGAACAGTTCCTTCTTTTTTACCTCCGTATCCGCATCATGGATGAATGCGATTTCTTCCTTTGGGACGCCCTGCGCGATCAGCTTGGCCCGGATGTCGTCATAGACGTTGAATTCCGGCATCTGGTCGTCTGAAACGGGCTTGGGCGTTGAAATATCGCAAAAGACCAACTGTGTCAGCCTCTGCCCTTTGCTCTCATCCCAAATTCGGAAGATGTTGCGCACGCAGGCGTTGACCTTGCTGTCCGGGTCGTCGGGCAGTAGCGGATTGATGAGCCGCTGATCGAGGCCCAGCTTGCGCCCGTCGCCCGTGATCTTGAGCATGTTGTCCTCGGAGGGGTCAACGAGTTTCTGATGAACCGCCGCGGCGCGTTCGGATAGGGCCTGCACCAGCTCCTGCTGCTGCGGGCTGGGCTTGACGGCGATGGTCTCGTAATGGGCTTCAGGTGTAGGCAAATGAAGCTGATCCGCCGTTTTGATATCAGCGACTTCCTTGAATACGTTCATGAGTTCAGGGAGATTGAAAAATTTACTGAACCTTGTTCTGGCCCGATAACCAGTACCCTCAGGGGCCAATTCGATTGCCGTCGCCGTCTCGCCAAAGGTGGATGCCCAGGCGTCAAAATGGGTCATGCCGCTACGTTGCAACGCGGCATATTGCAGATACCGCTGCATCGTATACAATTCCGTCATGCTGTTGGAGACAGGCGTGCCTGTCGCGAAGATTACGCCTCGCCCGCCGGTTAATTGATCCATGTACCGGCACTTCATGAACATATCAGAGGATTTCTGTGCTTCCGTAGCGGAGATGCCGGCAACATTGCGCATCTTGGTGTACAGAAAGAGGTTTTTGTAGGAGTGTGCCTCGTCCACGTAGAGCCGATCTACACCGAGCTGTTCAAAGGTTACAACATCGTCCTTCCTCTCCTCCGCTTTCAGCTTCTGGAGCTTGGTTTCCAGCTGCTTTTTGGACTTCTCCAATTGCTTGATTGAAAAACGCTCTCCGTTGCTCTCCTTGAGTTCCGTGATGCCCATCATGATTTCGTCAATCTGATCCTGAAGCAGCTGTTCCTGACGTTCATGGGAGACGGGGATTTTTTCAAACTGAGAGTGGCCGATGATGACCGCGTCATAGTCCCCGGTAGCGATACGCGCACAGAATTTCTTGCGGTTGCTCGTTTCAAAATCTTTTTTTGTTGTGACCAGAATCCTTGCGGAAGGATAGAGACGCAGGAATTCAGAAGCCCACTGCTCCGTCAAGTGATTCGGCACGACGAACATGCTCTTTTGGCTGAGGCCCAGTCTCTTGCTTTCCATTGCCGCGGCGACCATCTCGAACGTCTTCCCTGCCCCTACCTGGTGTGCAAGCAATGTATTGCCGCCATACAGGATGTGAGCGACGGCACTCCGCTGATGCTCGCGGAGCGGGATTTCCGGGTTCATGCCGGAAAATACGATATGCTGTCCGTCATACGCACGGGGCCTGATCGAGTTGAATCGCTCGTTGTACTCCTTCACAAGCGTTTCTCTCCGGGTCGGCTGTTTCCATATCCACTCACGGAAAGCGTCTTTAATGGCCTGTTGCTTTTGTTGGGCAAGGGTAGTGGCTTTCTGGTTCAGTACGCGCTGCTCCTTGCCATCCGCATTCTGAATGGTGTCAAAGATGCGCGTATCTCGCAGATTCAGCGCATCTTCTAAGAGCTTATACGCATTCGCCCGGTCTGTGCCGTAGGAAGCATACGCGGCGACGTTGCTGCGCGAAACAACCGTTTTGCCGTTGATGCGCCACTCGGCGGTATGGGGCGAAAAATGCACGTCAATCGCGCGGCGCTGGTAGTATGGCGTATTGAGCAGCTCATACATGAAATCCTGAATATAGTCCGGCGAAATCCACGTCGCGCCGAGCCTGACGTCGATCTCCGATGCCTCCAGGTCTTTGGGCTGGGCGGCAGTGAGCGCCGTCACGTTGGTCTGGAAGGAAGCGTCAGACTGCGCTGCCAGCTTTGCTTCGCGCAGCTTTTGACGTACATTGCCCGAAAGGTATTCATCTGCCGTGACATATTGCGCATCCGTACCGGGGATGCGGTAGATCACGCCGGTGAGCTCTTCGGCAAGCTGTTTTTCGTCCTTGCCTGTCAGCCGCGACATAAAGGGGAGATCGACCTTTGCCCGCTCCCCGATGGACACAGCCAGCGCGTCGGAAGCTGTGTCCGCATGGTCGATACTGTGTCTCTGCCTGATCGTCCGCTTGGTAAACATGTCCGCCTTGCCTTTGAGGCGATGCTCCTCATCCAGAATCTCAAGCGAACAGAGCAGATAATACGAGGAATCGTCCGAAAAGGCCAGGCGGTTGGCGCGGTCGTTGATGAGGCCATATTTTGCTGAATACGCATCATACGTCTGGTTCAGCTCCTGCTGCATGACGGCGATCTCTTCATCGCTGTGTTCGTCGAGCTGTGCGTCAATCAGCCGATGCACCTGATCGCGCAGTTCAACCATGCCTTTCACGCGCTCCTGGGCAGTCTGGTTCAGGCTTGGCCTGACCATTCGGCTGTTTTCCCGGTAGTAGACCTGGCCATCCACGACGGCATACGAGAAATTGCGTACATTGGGATCGGCGGGAATGGACTCGTCGATTGCTTCGTTTTCACCGAGGTCGGGCAGTGCCGCTTCCTGGTAGTTGCCATGGATATGCTGGATGGCCTCATGCAGCTGATCCGCGAGACTTGCTCCTTCAACGGGAAGAACCGTGAAATCCTGACGGCCATACTGCGTGTTTTCCCTGCTCTGAATGCCCAGAATCATCTCCGGATGATCGACAAAGTAACTGTTGATGGAAAAACCATCCTCGTTCTGGCCGAGATGCACCCAATCAGGTTCGATGTCAATCGGATGATCCCGTTTTTGGAGGAAGATGATGTCCGAGACGACATCCGTTCCGGCATTGGCGCGGAAAGCGTTGTTCGGCAGGCGAATCGCGCCCAGCAGCTCCGCGCGCTGGGCGATGTACTTGCGAACCTCCGGGGACTGTTGATCGAGGGTATAGCGGGAAGTGACAAAGGCAATCACGCCGCCGGGACGCACCTGGTCAATGGCCTTGGCGAAAAAGTAGTTGTGAATAGAAAAACCGAGCTTGTTATAAGCCCGGTCGTTGACCTTGTAGTTGCCGAATGGCACGTTGCCGATGGCGATGTCAAAGAAGTCCCGTCTGTCCGTGGTTTCAAAGCCCGCGACCGTGATATTCGCCTTGGGATAGAGCTGCTGGGCGATGCGTCCGGTGATGCCGTCCAGCTCTACGCCGTACAGGCGGCTGCTTTGCATAGCTTCCGGGAGCATTCCGAAGAAGTTGCCCACGCCCATAGACGGCTCCAGAATATTTCCAGAAGTAAACCCCATATTGCCCACCGCATCATAGATAGCCTGAATCACGGTGGGACTGGTATAGTGACTGTTGAGTGTGGAGGCGCGGGCCGCTTCGTATTCTTGCGGGGTCAGGATTGCGGCGAGCTGCCGGTATTCGTCTGTCCACGCGGGCTTGCTCGCGTCAAAGGCATCCGCCAGACCACCCCAGCCCACATATCGAGACAGCACCTCTTGCTCATCTGGCGTCGCTGTTCGCCCTTCGGCCTCGATTTGCTTGAGCGTGCGAATAGCCGCGATATTGTAGCCAAACTTGGTTTTCGCGCCGCCCTCGCCCAAGTGGTTGTCGGTGATACGAAAGTTCTGCGTGGTGGACTGCTCAGGGCGTTCCTTCTGGGGTGCTGTGTGCATCCGCTCAATGACGATATCATAGGGCAGACCGTTCTGTTTGGCGGGGTAAACAGCGACCGTTTCGGAGGTGATTTCCGGCTGCTTCTGAGGCTGCGGATATCGCTCCATGAGCCGGGCAAAGCTCTCCTGACTTTCTGCCCGGAGAATGGGATAAGTCAGCGACGGGTCGCGCAGCTCGATGCCCAACGGGCTGATTCGCTCGATGATAAAAGGTTTCCCATCTTCCAGATAGACCGTATCGCCCACCTGATAGGCGGGTGCCTGGACGGTAGGTTGTTCAGTCAAATCCGGCAAAGGCTGAGACAATTCAGGGTAGGTGGCTTGTATAATGTCGCTATGCAGTCTGTTGTGAAAGTTGTCCAGTCCATAGTACAGATCAATAAAGCGGGCATCCTGAATCGTGGCCACGACTCGCTTAATAGCAGCTTCTCCTTCCAGATAAGCGTTCTCCCTGTCCGAATTTTTGCAGGCATTTTGATAAGCCTCATCTTCCAATACAAGGCTCTTAACAATAGGTAGAAACTGCTCGTAAACTTCCCGTACCGTGGGCGAAGTGCCTTGCGATTGTTCCGATTCTTCTGGTTCGGCTTCCTCCTGAATAATCTGGGCAACAGTCTGCTCAACCTGCCGGATGAACGGATTTTGGGCAAACTTCTCCTGGTCAACGACTTTTCCGCCTTCAATGCCGGATTCGGCCAGCCGTTCTCGGATATAAACGGGGTCAATGTCCTCCAGAGCGTCCTGTTCTTCTACAGTAAAAAAACGATCTTCTTCAATCAAATTAAGCACACGGTCGCGGATTTCCTCCCAGGGAATGTCCCCCGCACCACTTACGCCATTGACAGGGAACGATGGAAGATCATCGCCGTACTCCTCCCGGAGCACATGGAGCATATCTGCGCGGGAAGCCCCTTCCCGCAGTCGGCGCACAACGGCGCGCTTGCTTGATGTATCGCCGTTCCATTCCTGGATGGCCGCGTCAATGTCTGCCTGGGTGATCTCAGTACGAGACGGCGTGGATGTATCTTCCGACCTTATTGTGCTGCTCCCAAAGACCCGTGTGCCGTCTGCCCCGAATTCGGCTTCGTAGGCGTCAATGTCTCGTTCCGCCTCATGGTCAATCGATGGACGGGATGACACACGGCGCTCCTGGCTGTCCCAGTCAACAGCGGAGATCGTCACATCATATTTGTCCCGGAGCTGCTCTACATACTGCTCCAGTTGGTGGGCGGGAATACCGCACATATCCACTCGCCCCGCTCCGGGAACAAGGCGGGAGGTCAGCGTCAGCCCCAGCATAGAGGCGGCAGTCCGAGCATCCTCGCCGTATAATTCATAGAATTCACCCACCTGAAACAGCACCATATCGTCGGGGTGGCTTTCCTTGACCACCTTGTAGGTGTCAAAGAGGGAATTGCGCTGGGCACTTTGCTGAAACTGAGCTTTTTCTTCTGGCGTCAGATACCGATGCAGACTGACGAGCCTATCAATTCGCTTGGCTGCCTCGTTCCAGTTCAGATGAACCTCGGGACAGCCTTTTTTCGTGAGCTTAATGCCCTTGCTGTCGTGGCTCTCCGAACTGCCATCGCTCCTCGAAAGTGCGTGTGAACGCCCGCCAATGCCGTATTCACACTTGAGGAAATCCGCTTTTTCCTTCGTGGAATGGGCGGGAATATCCGTAAAGTAACGGTAAATCCGATCCTTTCCACCCTCCATGCTGCTCCCAGACGAAAGAAAAGCGCCAAGCTCATCCTCTGTAATGAAACCATCGGGACGCGAGACCTCCGTCAGCAGGGAATCGTACTCCCTACGAGGGAGCGTCAGCTCCTTCAATGCCTGTAAGACCTGTTCGGGGCGATGGTAGTGGAACCGCATCAGATCGTGATTATCTTCGTATGCCCCTGCAAAGCGCTCTACATCAGCAGTGAGGGTAGATAGAAATTGCGGGTCTGCAAGCCGATCAGCCAAACGGCTGGTTTCTTCAGGAAAGCCGCCGCCGTGAATCGCTTCAATGGAAGGGAAAAAGCCTTGAGCTTCCGGTGCCGTCTCGCTGTACATATACCACAAGCTCTGGGATAGTGCAGCGCGCTCATGCGCAGGGGCAGCAGCAAGCTCCATCATGCTCATGTATTGTCCTGATTCCATGAGTTCTCCGACCCGTTTGGCGGCATCCTCCCACGATAGGGTCTGCGCCATGGTTACGTATCGGGCAGATTTTCCCAGCGAAAAGTGAATACCATCCTCATCGTACCAGGCGCTGTACTGCCTGCCATCTACCTTCAGGCCGTTTCCACCATGAAAGCTCCGGTGCAGGTAGTCCGCGATGGATTCGGTGGAAAGCTGCTTCATAATGGCCGTGCCGATGGCCAGCCTGAGATCGTCCGTATTGCCTCCGACACGCAGGAATTCATCCACGACTTCCTGGGAAATCAAAGAAGCGAAGGGCATCATTCCGATGCTCTCCGCTTCCATGCTGTCAATGATCTGAATTTGTTCCGATTCCGTTGGAAGGATGAAGCTCAGTTGCTCTTGCTGCGGCTCATAGCCCGTCAGGCGTAAATCAGCTCCGACAGGATCATCTCTTCCGCTTGCGCCTTGCAGTTGTTCATCAGGCCCACCCACGCCATCTGATTCTGGGCTTTGAGTTCCTCCGTCACGCCCGCTTCCTTCGTCAGATGGTTCATCAGGTTGTCCAGACGGTTCTGGGCCGTCTCCTCGATCTCCTGAAGGTGCGTCATCAGGTTGCCGCTGAGGAGCAGCCTCGTATACAGGCCCGGACGGCTCTCCTCCAGGTAGCGCTGCCGCATCCTCCCGTACTTGCCCAGCGGCTTGCGTTCCGCTTCGGTCAGACCCAGGTCGGGCAGCAGATAGTCCCCGTTCTTCCTGTAAATCAGTTCGCTCATGCTCCATACTCCTTTCCACTTGTCGGATGGTCTTTTCGATTTGGCGCAGCACCTGGCCTGAAATCTCGCTAACTGCTTTGCCAAGCTCCGCCACAGTTGCGGGTGTGTTCCAGTCAAGCACCTCGGTGAAATCCTCCCGGAAAAGCTCCGGCTCCAGTCCGCAGCGCGCCTGGAGGCTGTAGGAGATGCTGGCAGCGGCGGCTTTCCGGAAGGAAGCCCCGATGTTGAATTCATCGTACTCCGAAAGATACGAACCGTCAACGCTGTCGATGATGTCCCGCCTATGCTCGCGCCAATAGGCTAACGCCTGCTGCGTTGCGATCTGGCCGATCTGGCCGGATAAGGGCATGGAGGCGTCAGCGTAGTACGCGTTTTCCAGCATCTGCTTGACAGGCTCCATATTGCCTTCTGCCAGCACCCAGGGTTCAACCCTTCGGGAGCCGCGGCGTTCGCCGGTATCCGATACGTCAAAGACATACCGGACAGACATGCCACCAGGCCCGGGAGAGAGCAGCGCGATGCCCTTGGAGCCACGCCGGATATAACGTCGCATCGTATCATTCCAAATATCGTACTCGGCACAGGCCGTCGCATCCGGGCGCTGGGCATAGATCAGCAGTTGATCGTGAAAAGGGTACTTGTACAATCTGGATGATGTATCCAGAAATGCCGCCCAATCGAGGTAATCGCCGGTGATCTTTCGGGCGGTATCATCAGCCAGCGTTGCGTAAACCTGTGCTTTCGTTGCCATAGGGAGTCCTCCTGTCCATTAGTCGTGTTCCGTCAATCCAAGTCGAAAAAATCCGATGTGTTTTCGCGGATCAGCTCATCGAATTCAGCATCCGTCATGTTTTTCAGCTTCGAGATTGCGCCTTCCGTCAGGGAACGAAGCTCGTCTTCGTCATACATGAGATAGCGCTTCATGTTGCGCAGCGACCGGATGGTTTTGCGCCGATCACCGGCATCATAGATGCAAAGCAGATTGATTTCCTCAGTCGAGAAATAAAGATTCATGAATCCTCTAACCTCCAACGTTTGATTTCAAAAGGAAAAACGAGCAAGGACGACCAATGGGTCGTCCTGCTCGAAAATAGGCGTTTTTGGTTTTTCAAAAGCGTTGCGCTGCAAGGCTTTTTCAGCTCCAAACAGGGCTCCAAATCAAACATTTCGCCGCTGAAGATACATCCGTTCCCTCGTTTGGTCACGATTCACTTTGGCGGCACACCCCTTACAATACTTTTGTCGGGCGTTGGCAGGCACAAAGAGGGCTTTGCATACCTCGCAGCGCTTCATGTTGGATGGCAGGTCATCGTCCTCCGCCTCGTCATACCACAGCGCATAGGAGACAAGATCGCTCAATTCCCAGTTGGCGGGCAGAACGCACTCCAGAAAATAGTCACAGTCGATCATGCCATCCCGGATGGAATCATATTTCGGGTTGATCAGATGGCAGCGCCGGTCGGTTTCGGCACAGAAGCCGCCGTGATAGTTCGCGCATTCACCGGCAGCCAGCGCCTTGATGCTTTTGAGTATCTGTTTTTCAGTCATAGTACCTCGATTCTCCGGCCGGACAATCACGTCCGAGCCGGAGGAGCATCACGCCATTTGGCGAATGTCGTCCTCCGTCATGTAGATATTGAAGCGCGTAAGCTCGGGAATCGCATTGTTCTCGGCATAGCAGCGGGCTTCCTCAAAGGCGCAGGCGTCGTCGTTTTCTTCCAGCGTCCGCAGAGCATACACCGCCCTGTCCAGACGCGCATTCCGGCAGGCGTCAAACTTGGAATCTGGCTTGACACCGTTTCTCCTGCACAGATAGTCCGTCAGGCCGAGCAGGAACAGCGCTGCCCGATACAGCCCGCCATCCCAAAACTGTTCAATCCATTCGTTTGCACGAATGTGTCTAATAACGGCCAGATCACCCTCCTTGTGCAGCTTGCTCAGGGTGGCGTCAACCAGCAGATAGAAGGGCATGAGGGTGCCCTCCTCATGGACGGCGAAGGTATCAGGCGCGTTGGCTTCCTCAAGCTCATCCCAATAGCTGAGCAGGATGTCTTCGATGGAAACATCCAGCGCCTCCGCGATGCTGTACAGCGTCGCCGCCTCACAGCGGTCAAGCTGTGCCTTGCCGGTCAGAATGTCGCGCAGCGTGGATTCGGGCACGCCGCTCAGGTCGCTCAGATCGGTACGGGACATATGCCGGGCATTCATCAGTTCAATCAAGTACATCATTTTATCGCTCCTTTTCATTGGTCTTGCATTTGGGTTTGGTATGCGCAGGTGGCTGCTGCACCGCAGCTTGTTTGGGGGCAAGCACCCGCTGGGCGCTTTTGTCGTAGCAGTAGAGGTAGAAGTTGTAATCTCCACGGCGCGGCGTACAGCGCAGACAGTATTCGTAATGCTGGGACTCGGCATGAAAGCCATAGCTGGTATCGCAGGGAAGACCGTTCCGGCACAGCTTGCTCATGCTGGAAAAGCTCTGCAAGAGTCCGCCTTCCTCGTGAAGACCATTGACCACCGCTTACAGCTCATCCCGGAATGATACAGTTTTCAAACCTATCTGGTGATCAAACCAGCTTGTCCAGAATTCATTGTCATCGCGGCCAAAATCTCCGCGCAGGTGGCCGATACAGCTGCGTTCCGCGTCCTGCTTATCACGCGCAGAATAGAGCCAGTCCCGCTTGTCCGATTCGATGGGCTTCCATGTGAGCTGTGTATCCATGCCGCGCTCTACATCCTTCAGAATAGCCTCGAAGGCATAGAGTGCGGTGCGGGTGAAATCATCCCATTGAGCCGCCCTGTCACCAGGCGCTTGTGGAATCCCCTGCTGCTCGAAGAAAGACGAGGTGTCCTGCGCGTCCAGATAGGAGGATATGTCGGCGCGAAGGTCGGAGGCCAGTTCCGGCAAGGATTCGCCGTTGTCACTGCCAAGCAGCATTTCCTCAACACCGGTGTCCGGGTCTTCCGAGGTGAAGGACAGACGCAGCTCGGCGTGTTCGCCGTCTCTGACGTATTCCAGCTTGGTATCATCGGGATAGTCGTGGGAATAGGCATAGGTCGCGTGTTCATCAGGCGTTGTGCTGTCCGGTTCGGGCAGGTCGTACTGACGGTCGCGCCAGTTTTCGTAGTCTTGGATGGATTGAATCATAGGCACCTCCCGGTTTATCGTTCAGGGAAATCCCTGTGTTTTCTGTGCTTGAGCCTGCGCTCGTCATCAGTCTTCTTGGCCCTGCCGGGTGTGGGAGTTTCATGTTCGGCTGGTTTCAAGCCGTTGTTGAGGATGCCGTCGATCATGTTGTAATCGTCTTCCATGAGCATCTCTGTGTTGCGCAGAGAATTCTCCGGAGAGAGGAACGACGGCAGCTTGATAAAGCTAATGCTGTTCGTATAGTAACAGCTGGTTTGTCCATTGACTGTCAGAGCTACCACGTCACTCACACTCATGCTGCGCCCATGAAAGTCTTTGGGATGACAGCTATTGAAGCGAAAAAACAGGTCTTCAAGGAGCGCATCAGGTTCTTCAAGTGAAACACAATCATCCGGCAAGTCACCGGTATACACCAGATGATAGCGTTTCTCCGTCACAGTCTGAATAGACGGAACCTGTTCACAGCTTTCAATCCAGCATCCGCCATCCCCACAGGCCAAATGGATGGTCGCGGACTGAAAGGCCTCATTTTCCACATGGATGGATGTCGGGTCGGCGCAAGGAACCGTGTTTAGACCCTGGCTTTCCAGGTATGTCTCCACGGCAGCCTTGCTCGGAAACAGCAGGTCCTCTGAGGCTTGGACGATGTGCCGGACATCGCTGAACATGTGATCTGCGGCACTTTGAAGCTCGGACAGGCTGGAATAGCGCAGTTCATGGTATTGGGGATCGGGCTTTAACTGATAAAGGGCATATGTGTTGCGACGGGTCTTGGCAGACGCATCGCTTTTTCCCGTATGCTCCTGCGTGTCGGAGTGGAGATTTACGGGCATAAGATCACCTCCTGAGAGAGAAGGAGCGCCGCATCACTGCCGGCGCTCGGGGTAAAGGAATTATTCACACATCACCATGTCGCTGGTCTTTGCGCCGTCGGAAATAATCAGCGAATACTGCGCTTTGCTGCCTTCCGTCGCCTGACGGCAAATGCGCAGTCCGTACTGCTCAACGGAATTTCCGCGCGCCAGCGTCAGTTCAAATTCGGATTCATTCCAGTAGCGATCACGCTTTGTGTCGTAGAAGTCGATAGACCAGGTGCCAGACCATTCCAGCTCACGCCCGCTTTCAAGCTGCGTTCTGCCGGTCATGGTGCCATCCTCCCGGAAAGTGATGCGGCTCGCGTTGATCGAGCTTCCGGCATAGAGCTTCCAACTGCCGACGATGGCGCGATTGACTTCGCTCATATCGGTCACGGTTGCATACAGACAGGCAGTGGGGACAAAGCCTCGGAAACGAACGCCGTTTTCCTCGGCCTCGATGTAAGTCCATTCGCCCATACTCCCCAGGCAGATTACCTTGGTGTTCTCCGGCAGCTTTGACAGGGCTGTGCGGCTTACGAGCGGATCATCCGTTACCTCCACATCGTAATGCACGATCGCAGGCACGTTTGTCAGATTCAGCTCGGGGACGGTCACATCAGCAGGCAGAGCGTTCTTATAGATGTATCCGATTCGATTGTGCGTGTCGGTAATATCGTACTGTACAAGAATCCAATCGCCCTCGCTGCCAAACACCTGAATCCAGCCATTGGTGCTGACGCGGGCACGGTTTTTCGCGCCCCGGCTGCTCTTGCTGTCCGGCGCAGAGTATACCGCATAGGTCTGGTTGGAGGTGAAGGATACAAGGGAGGCCGAGAGCGTTCCGACGGGAATCGACGGGGCGTTGGTGGCGTCAATCATAGCGGGTTCATCCGCCAGGGCGGCACTGAGCATCATCATCAGCGCAAACAGGGAAGCTAGAAACTTCTTCATTGTAAATACTCCTTTCATCAGTCAAAGGTCGGGCGCAGCCGGGGCCTTCCGTCTTCCCCATAGTCCAAATGCAGCGTGGCGTCGTATTTGGTGTTGGTCTTGGCAGAGAGAAGGCCGGTCTTTTTGACTGCGCCCTTTTCAAGCAATTCACGGATATCGCTGGAGGTCAGAGGCTTTTCAGCATTTTTCAAAATGCCACCATCCTTCCAGAGCGCAAAGTCACAGGTGCGGTTTTCGCACATAAATCCCTGGGGACGTTCGGTAATGGCAGCGCCGCATTTCGGGCAGCTTCCGATTCTTTCACGGAGCGGAGGAAAGAGCTGATCCGCGTCTTCGGCACGGCGGGTATCACGGGTCAGGTCAATGACCATCTGACGAATATCGCGCATGAAGTCCTCGGGCTGCTCAAGCCCCTGTTCAATGCGCTTCAGCCGCTGTTCCCACTCGGCGGTCAGCTGTGCGGAGCGGAGCTTTTCAGGCAGCACGGCGATGAGCGCTTTGCCCTTGTCTGTCGGCAGAAGAACCCTTTTGCGCCTATCGCCAACGCGCTCTACCAGCTTGGTGTCGATCAGCTTTTCCAGGATAGCGGCGCGTGTGGCTGGCGTGCCGATGCCCCTGCGTTCGGCGTCCTCCGGCATGTCCTTCGCGCCCGCGGTTTCCATAGCATGAAGAATGGAGGCTTCCGTGTGATGGCCAGGGGGTGTGGTCTTTCCTTCGGCAACCGCTGCCTGCGGGAAGGGAAATTCAAAGCCCTCGGTCATTTCCTCCGGAATAGAGGGTTCGCTGCTTGCATCCTCGTCCGCCAGCCGCCCGCCGAGACTGCCTCGGAACGCATACCAGATGCGTTTCCAGCCCATTTGCAGAACCTTCCTGCCCTTGAGCGTGAAATCGTGACCCGCGCACTCGATGTGCAGGATGGTCTCGTCGTAAAGGAAGGGGTCATCCAGCGCGCAGAGCATGCGGGTACACACCAGATGCAGCAGATCGCGTTCGCCGGTTGTGAGTGCGTTAATGGCCGAAGTCTGCCCGGGCATGGTCACAGTGGGAATCAGCGCGTGATGGTCTGTCACCTTGCTGTCATCAATCACCTGCTCGGGATGCACAGTCGGCTCGAGGCTATCGGCAAACGGCAATGCGCCGCAAACCCTTGCCGCCAGCTCGCGGAGGCTAGGCTCCATGTCGTGCGTCAGGTGGCGGCTGTCGGAGCGAGGATAGGTCAGCAGCTTCTTTTCATACAACCCCTGCGCATACTCCATCGTCTGCTGGGCCGTATATCCAAAGAGCTTGTTGGCGTCGCGCTGAAGTGCCGTCAGGTCATACAGCGCGGGAGCGTTTTCGCTTCGCTGCTTATGCTCGACGCGGGTGACAACCGCCGGATTGTGGTTGCAGGAATCCGCCAGCCGACGCGCGTCGTTCAGATCAGCATAGCGTTCCGACTGTGCGACCACGTCGCGTCCGGTATCCAGCTTGACCGTATAGAAGCTCTCCGGCTTGAAATCGCTGATCGCCGCTTCGCGCGCGGAGAGCATAGCCAGCGTAGGAGTCATCACGCGCCCAACATGCAGCGTGGGGCCGTACAACAGAGAGTACAGGCGCGTCGCATTCATGCCGATGAGCCAGTCGGCCTGCGACCGGCAGAGCGCCGCCCGATACAGATTGTCGTAGTCAGACATAGACTTCATGCTGCGAAGGCCGTCCCTGATTGCGCTTTCTTCCATCGAAGAAATCCACAACCGGCGCACAGGCTTTTGGCAGCCTGCCTTTTCATAGACGAGGCGGAAAATCAGCTCGCCCTCGCGTCCTGCATCGGTGGCGCAGATGATTCCGGTCACGCGCTCATCGTTCATGAGCGACTTGAGGACGCCGAACTGCTTCTTCGTTGCTTCGGATACGTTGTACTGCCACTGTGCCGGGAGAATCGGCAAATCCTTGTAGCGCCAGCGCACATACTTGGGGTCATAGGCTTCGGGCAGCGCCAGCTCAACCAGGTGTCCGATGCACCAGCTGATGAGCGTGTCCCTGCCGCGCAGATACCCGTCTGCACGTTCAGTTACGTTCAGGACGGAGGCAATCGTCCGCGCGACGCTTGCCTTTTCGGTAATGATCAATTCCATATGGTTTCCTCCATGTATAAACCCTGCGGAGTTTGAGGACTCCGCAGGGCTGTCTTACGCTTCGTTTTCCTGTTCGTCTTCGTCCTCATCATCGCCCATGTCGAAGTCGTTGTCAGGGCGGTGAGCAGCGAAACGCTTTTTACTACTGAAAAAGACGGCAGCGCCAACGCCGCCGATGGCTACGATAGCCACTAACGCGATGAGTACTGTCATCCGATCAGGAGCGGTTTGCGGCGTATCGGCCTGTGCTGGCGGCGCGGTAGCGATGGGAACCGCTGTGGGTTCAGGCGTCACATAGATGATCTCCGGCGTGGGAGTGGGTACGGCCTCTTTTTCTTCGTCCGACATGAGCGCCAGCAGATCGCGCTCATCCACCAGATTGAGAAAGTAGGTTTCATATAGCTCTGCTTCCTCGTCAATCGGCTTGTCGTAATCAATCACCAGATAGAACGTGTTGCCGCTCTTGGTCTGGAGCGTGATAAACTGTTTATTTGTCGCAGCCGAGTACAATACATCCAGCGTATGCGCGTTACCGTCCGCCTGATAGGGCATCCCCGGGCCGATGGTGATATACTCGGTCTTGATGATCGGCTCCGGCGTAGGCGCGGCGGTTGGTTCGGGCGTTGGATCAGGCTCATCCTGGACATAAATCAGGGAGCTGCCCAGCCCCTGGTGGCAGTTTTGCGTGGGAGATGGCGTAACAGCATGGGCAGCGCTGGGCGTGCTTACTGCTTCGTTGTCGGCGCTGGCGGGCTTCTTCGTGGGCTTTGCTGTGGCTGTAGGCATAGGTGTCGGCTCAGGCGGCTTGACATAGTGCGGATTGTCCAGCGAAACCGGCTCGGAGAAATTGCCCGCGTAGTCAAACGCGCGAACGGCCAGCTTCTCGAACTGATTCATGTTCTGATCCAGCTCCACGTTCAGCGCGCCATTGGTCAGCGCGGTAAACAGCATACTGTTGACCTGCACCCCGGCGACACCGGACAGATCGTCCTTCGCATCGACCTGGAGCATCGTGCCGTTGATGGACGCGGAGATGACCGGCGCGGTCAGGTCAATGCACTTTACCTCGGTGCTTTCCTCAAACTGATGGCCGTGAGGATCGGTCATGCGGAGCGTAAAAACACCATTCGCCTGAAGGCTCAATTCGGCATAGCCGCCCATGAACTCATTTTCACAGTCAATCCAGCCGCCGTCATTCATGCGGTATTCGATTTTGTGCCAGCCAAGACTGTTTTTGTCCGTCACGGACACCTTCATGACAGCTTGCTGATTGCTGCACCAGCCGCCAGGTGCCGTGAGGACAATCCGGTACGGCGAAACCGCCTCCTGCGGGATCGCCGTGGGTTCGGGCGTGGGTTCGTCCTCTGCGACGGCCCGAATCGAGCCGAGCGCCGTTGCCATCGCCAGAAGCAGGAGCAGCAGGGCCAGAAGCTGGGGCAGTACGCGCTTATACATCATTATCATCAGGATTCGTCCTCCTCTCCATGAGGAATGTCAGGCTCGCCAGAAGCAACCGTCAAATCCTTGGGCAGCTCAGGAAGCGGCTTTTCTCCAAAGATGGATTTCATGATTTCCGCTAGCTGCTCAGGCGTGACGTTGTACATGTCTGCCGTCGCGTGAATCGCAGTGTGGTCAGCCTGCTTCACCAGACGGCGCAGTTCCTCGACTTCCTCTTGCAGCTCGATCAGGTCTTGCTCCTTTTTCTCAAGGAGCGCGTGAAGCTTCAGCCGGTCAGTGGGGTATCGTTTCTTTTTCTTATCGTTCAAGTTATTCACCTCAATCAATCGGCAGGCGACCGAATCCATAAAGCCGCTTCGACCATTTGCTGCTCTTGAGGTCAGCAAAGCCTACCGGGTCGCCTGCGTGGATCATCATATCGCTGCCTACATAGATGCCTACATGGGTGATGCCCTTGACCTCGGCTCCCATGGTCTTTTCAAAGAACACGAGATCACCGGGACGCGCATCGTCCTTGCTGACATCACTGCACAGGGAGTAAAGCCCATTGGCACCCAACCGGCCAATATCGCCCAGACCGGAGTGATTGAATACCCAGCAGACGAAGCCAGAGCAATCAAAGCCGATGTCGGGGTTGCTGGCACCGTACACATAGGGGTAGCCGATATACTTCTCGGCCTCAATCATCAGCGCAAGGAAGTTAGGATCGGCCTCCAGAAGCTGTTCCGGAATGGTGTAGCTGACCAGCTTGTGTTTCGACTTGACCCCGCCAATCTTCACGTTGGACTTGCCAGCCGAGGTAATCACGGGAATGGCTTCATCCGGCTCTTCCTCGATATCCAGAAAATACTGCGGATCTTCCAGAATCACATCCTCGCCGTTCCACCCATCCATATTGAAAGTGGATGCGAAGTCGGCTTCGCTTTCAGTTGCCTCTGCGTGGGCGCTCAAAACGGGAAGAAACACCGACATCAGGATAAACGCCAGGATGGCGGCGATGATCTGCTTTGAAGTGGAAATGGTCTGGTTGGTGCTGTTTCGATTCATCATCATGGGGATACTCCTTTCAGTGATAGGCATGAAAAAGGAGCCCTGCGACTTGCAAGGCCCCTGTGGTTGGTGGTCAGTTCGGAACCCGCCCGAACGAATGGAAGTGCGTTTGCCAGTAGGAATCAGTGAGGTCGGCATAACCGATGGGACTTCCGCAGTGCAGCATTTTGTGATTGCCCACATAAATGCCGCAGTGGGTAATGCCTGCGACATCCTCGCCCATCGTGCCGTCAAAGAACACGATGTCTCCCGGCTTTGCCTGTTCCTCTGGCACATCGCGGCACAGGCTGCGCAGCCCCTTGGCTCCAAGGCGTCCGGTATTGTAGACACCGCTGTTGGAAAACACATAGCTGACAAAACCAGAGCAGTCGAAGGACGTTTCCGGGGAGGCTCCGCCCCAGACATAGGGGTAGCCAATGTACTTGGTCGCTTCTTCTATGAGCGCGGCAAAGCTGGGATCGGCATCCAGGGTCTCCTGCGGGATGTCGTAGAGCATGGGGTTTTTGAGGGGAACAGCGTGCGGGTTGCCGGAGAATATACCCTCCATATTGCCGTGAGAGGCCATGTACAGCGCATACATGCCCATCGTATGATGGCTCATGCTGACCACAGGCAAATGGGAGAGATTCTTGTTTTCCAGCTTAACGTTGCAGATGCTGTAAGTATACGGTACCTGCACGCCATAGGTATACGGCTCAGTGCGCTGCTCACCCGTTACCGGGTCGGTCACGATCTGCGTGCCGATTGTCGGTTCCGTGCGGTATCTGGTTTCCGTCGTAATGGTCTGTGTGACGACATATTGCAGATTGAAGTATTTCTCGATCACAGGATAAGCGGATTCCAAAGTCCATTCCTGACCGTCAAAGTACGCGGAAATGATGGCGATGAGCACATAGGGGTCATGCCAGATTTCCGCGGCCTCGACATGGTACTCGTCATAGCCGGGATGATATTGCTCATAGCGCTCCATCTCGTCCTGAAGCTCTCGCTCTTTTGCCGCGTAAGCACGCTCGGCGGCAAGCACGTCGTCATCCTCGGCAGGATAGGTGCCGATCACGATGGATTCCAGCACGGACTGGACGAGCGGCGAACAGGATTGCAGGCTGCTCATGACAACCAGAAGCATGGCACCGAGCAGAATGACCATCAGCGCCGTAGGGTGCTTTCCGAAATAGTCGGCTATCTTTTTTGTCGCAGTCTCCGTGCCGTGAGCGGCCTTTTGCGCTGCCTTTGCGGTGTATTCCTTCCCGCCCATGGAAGACCTTCCGTCCTTTGCCGCCATGTATTCTCTGCGAATCGCCCGTTTCTGCTGCCAGCGTGACAGTGGACTGCTGCTAAAGCGCGGGGATTCGTCTCGCTGCTTTGCTTGCAGATACCGAATATTAGCCTGATCGAGTGCCTTCTCCGCCTGTTCAGCTTTTCTGTAGGGGCGGAGCTTATGCGCATAATAGGCATGCTCGCCCATTTGCAGGGCAGATTCGCTCAACTGATCGCCTTGGAGAACAGCGTCCATCGCGGAATTGTCATCCTCATTGGCCTCTGAAAGCTGCCGGTGAAGCTGGTCATGGACTTTGCCAACTGTGCGCTCCGTTGGATGAATCATCCGAGAGGGCTTCTTTACCTGTTCTTCTTCAAAGCGCAACCGAACGGCTTTCTTCCGGGCGCGCTGCGTCACCGCGTCCTTCGACTTTGTTTTAGCCGTCGAAGTCTGTGGGTTCGGGACGAGACTTCCGGTGTTTTTAGCGGCATTAGGAACCTTTTGGGATTCCGGCGAGCGTATGAGCGAACTTTGCCCTGTTGCCTTGGAAGCTGCGGCCGGAGATTGGGGCATGGCAGGTTCAGCATCTGCCGTTTCCACCGCCGCCTGTCCGGTTTCGATTTCTTCCCGGGTGAGCCTCAGCCGGTGTCGGGTAGGCAGCTTCTTTTGTGCGGCTTCATACTTGTCAGCCGCCTTGGCTGCCTTTTTTGCAGGCCGGGACAGAGCAGGATTATCTAGCTCTTCTTTGGAGAAAAGCAGCCGGGGAGAGCCGCGGTTTCGGTTCTGTTCCATCTGGTATACTCCTCCGATCTTGATTGTGTTACGAGGCGTGAACCTCAGTGGGTTTGTTATGCAAAGCTTTACATAAAAGGTGTAATGAAAAGTTTTTATAAATGGAAAGAATAATTGTAATCAGCTGCCTATAAACCATTTTTACAGAAAAAACTTTCGATAATAATTGCATGGATGTCTCCTTTCAACGACAATAGACACACCACCTTGAAAGGAGCGTGTGTCTATGATTACAAACAATTTCAACAAAGAGCTTCGGGGCATTTCAGATGCATTGCGTGATCTGGGGTATCCTGACTGCAATCGCTATGACGACGAAACAAAAATTTTTATCGAAAGACATTTGGGCAAGAACGGCTGAAACTCAGCCGTTCTTCGCATTTCTTTCCATTATTCAGGACTTTTCATTAGGCTTGGTGGTCATGATGCTATAGAGCTTGGTGTTCTTGGGGAAGCGATCCTGGAAGGGCAAAATGACGCTGCCATAGAACAGCAGACCTTCGCCCTCGCCGCTCTGCGTGACATAGGAGAGCTGGTGCGGGGAGATGCCCAGCTTTTTAGCCAGAATCTCACGGTCTCCGGCAGCCTGGTTGAGCATGTAGATGTAGTCGCTGTTCTCGAAAATGTTCTCGATTTCCTGGGAAGCCAGCAGGTCTTTGACGTTCTGCGTGATTCCGGTTGGAATGCCGCCCCATTTTCTAAAGCGCTTCCAAATCTCCACGCTGTAGGCGGCGGTTTGCTCTTCCTTGAGCAGCATGTGGAATTCGTCCACATAGTATCGGGTCGATTTGCCTTCGGCCCGGTTAGCGGTCACGCGGCCCCAGACCTGATCCTGCACGATGAGCATGCCCAGCTTCTTGAGCTGTTTGCCCAGCTCCTTGATGTCATAGCAGACAAGCCGGTTATTCACATCCACGTTGGTACGATGATTGAACACGTTGAGGGAGCCGGACACATAGATTTCCAGCGCCGTGGCCAGCTTTTGCGCTTCCTTTTCCTCCTGCTGCCGGAGGGCGTTGTACAGGTCTTCAAGGATCGGCACATTCTCCGGCCTGGGATCGTTGAGGTAGGGTTGGTAGATGATGTGAACCGCACGGTCGATAATCGTCTTTTCAATAGGCTGCAATCCATCCCGCCCGCCAACGATCAGCTCACAGAGCGACAGGATAAAGTCCGATTTGAGCGACAGCGGGTTATCATCGTCGCTGTAATCCAGATTGATGTCCATCGGGTTGATATAGTTGCTGCTTGTGGGCGAGATGCGGATAACCTGTCCGTGAAAGGTGTTGACCAGCGGATAATATTCGCCCTCGGGATCGCAGATGATGATGTCATCGTCGGTCACGAGGAGGACGTTGCTGATTTCACGCTTGGCCGCAAACGATTTGCCCGAGCCGGGCGTACCGAGAATCAATCCGTTTGGATTCTTGAGCTTTTTCCTGTCAACCATAATCAGGTTGTTGGAAAGAGCGTTCAGCCCGCAGTACAATGCCTCCCCGGTGGACTGGAACAGCTCCTGCGATGTGAAGGGGATGAAGATCGCGGTGGATGAGGTTGTCAGACCGCGCTGGATTTTGACCGCGTTGTATCCCAGAGGCAGGCAGGAGAGCATACCGCCTTCCTGCTGGAAGTCCAGCGGGATTAGCCGGCAGTTGTGCTGCTGAGCAATGCTCTGCGCCTGCTTGACATTCAGATTAAGCTGCTTTTTGTTGTCGGCGGTGTTCATGACCAGGAAGGTGATGAGGAACATGCGCTCGTTGCGGCTTTGCAGGTCTTCAAGCAGCTTCTTGGCCTCGCCGCCATAGGTGGCCAGATCGCTGGGAATGATGTCCATGTCGTAGCCTGCTCGGACGGCCTTCTTCTGCTCTTCGATCTTCATTTTGTCCAGATCGGTGATCTTGCGCTTCACGTCACGAATGGCCGTAACCTGATCAATGGCCTGAATATGGACGGACACGATGAGGCTGGATTCCATGGCGAGGAAATCGGCCAGGCAGCGGTCGTTCAGGTCAGACGCAAGGATGGAGAAGAAGCTGACCTCGCCCTGCCTATTGCCCATCCCGAAGGTGTGCTTGTCACGGAAGTCAAAGCTGGATGGAACGATGAAGTCCTTGGTCGAAAGTCCGGAGGGCGAGAGCCATTTCCAGTCGAAGAGGAAGGGCTGTGTGTCCATGTGGAACATATCGTGCATGAGCTTTAACCGCTCTCGGCCATCCAATGGAGACGCGGACACGCCGAGACGCTTGAAGTTATTCAGCAGATCAATTTCAATGCGTTCCAGCCGCGGCTTCGCGGCCTTGAAGTTCTCCGCTTCGATGCCGAAGGTGATGAACTTGGTTTTCGTCAGGCCGTTATTGCCCTTGACCAGCTGGTTTTGCAGCATCTGGGCATATTCGTGCCGCACATCGTTGAAACCGTCACCTTTATCGGGAATCAGGATGCTCTGTTCAAAGGCTTCCGCTCCCGCAGTCAGGTTCAGAAACGAAAGCTGCAAATGAATGCTGCTGTCAAAGTAGTTCAGGAAATCGCACCAGCCCTCAAAAATGGAGGTCTTGTCGTCGTTCTGAGCCAATTGATAATTGATGTCCTGAAACTGAATGGTCTTGGTGTAATAGTGATCCGTCACGCGGCAGACGCCATCCTGCCACATTCGCTGATATGGGATAGTGTCCTGAACGGTATGCGGCCCTTTCCTGCTTTTTTGCTGATTTCGGGCCATCAGTTCCTGTAGTTGTCGCTTTTCCGCGCGTGTGAGCTTGATTTTCTCTTTACGCTTTGCCATGAAGGATTTTCTTCACCTCCCGTCTGTTGCGGATGTTTTGGTCGATGGTGGCGTAGAAGTTTTCTGTCTGATAGACACGCTTTCGGGGACGGATGTAGCGTGCTTGAATGTAGTGACTTATGAGTACTTCGAGTGGCATCCCATGTCGTTCATACATGGCGAACATGAAAAACGGCAGCATGACGGCGATCATGACGAGCGCCGCCATACTCGGGCCGATGGTGTCCTTTGTCAAAAAGAACATAGGCACACCCACGAGCGCGCCCAGGCCGAAACAAACGATCTGGCGCTTTGTAAGGTTGAAAATGAATTTGGACTTGACGCGCGTCAAGTCCTTGGGAACAGGAACGTATGCCATGAATTAACCTCCCATTCTGCGGCGCTGACACTTACGCCATGCAAGCTGATACGCCTTCTGATTTTGAGAAATGCGAACAGGCAACTTTTTGCCGGCCTGATGCCTGCTGCCCTGACGCTTGGGCTTGCGCTTGCGAAGGTGACGCCGCCATTCGCGTTTGCTTGTGTAATGCATTGTGTCCTCCTTCATGGCGATCAGTGAGCATTGAAAACGGATTTGGCCACGCTGCTGCTCTTGAAAAGCGTGAAACAGAGCAGAACGGTATATCCGATACATGTCCAAAGCGCCGCGCCAACGTCGCTCTCGACGCTGATGTTCTGCACAAGAACGGCATAGATACCAACGCACACCATGATCAGAAACGCCTGAAAACTGAGGGCAAACAGGGAGCGGAGATAGTTTTGCCCCATCTGACCCCACTCGCGATTGACCATAGTAGCCATGGGAATCGGCGCGACGGAGGTAATCATGTAGATCTCGATCATACGCCCATAGGTAATGATAAAGATGCAGATACTCAGTGCCCAAGCAATGATGCCGATCAGAGAAGATTGGAACCACAGCCCAAACAGCGGGCCAATCTCCATTTCCATGAGCCGCGCCTCAATGTCGCCCATCAATGTGCTGATATCCATAGCCGTGTCGCCGATGATCACGCCGGCGGCTTGATTGACCACATGCTGGGCTACATCAAACACACCCATGACGATGTTCCAGGTGTTCGTTACGATCAGAACCGCGCAGAAGGTCTTGAATACCCATTTGAAGAACATCCAGGTATCCACGTCGTGCATATTGTTGCGGTCAATCAGCATCTGGATCAGATCGAGGCACATAACGAAGGTTAGGATGATCCCTGCAATGGGAACCATGACGTTCTCAGACAGACTGCGGATCATGTTGAATATGCTGCTGTTCCATGTCTGCGGCGAGGCACCGACTGTACCAGCAACATCGGCAACTTTGCTGTTAATGCTGTCGAACAGCCCGGACAGATTGCTTACAACGCCGCTGACCAGCAGTTCTTTAAGCCACTCTGTAATTTTGTCCCATATGAAGTTCAAGAGGGCATCCCTCCTTTAAGCCCTCTCCCGATGGGATGGGAGAGGGCGAGAGAATGGATGAGGTGCATCAACTAAAAAGACCGGAGAGCAGCGGAACCAGCGTGGTGCCGATCAGGGCAACGCCGCCGCCCGCCATGAGCTGCTTGATGCCCTGAGACTTCGCGCCGGATAGTGATAGGTAATCCTTTGAAATCATCTCCGGATTTTCCCCCACTCTGCACCGAGCGTGCGGCTTTCACCGCACTCGGCGCGCCATCGAATTCAGATGTCAGGGCTTCAAACACAACTTACACACTTCGTTACAGCTTTAAATTCAAAGATTGATGGGCGGCATTTCTGCCAGAACACGAAGCTTGTTTAACTTTGCTAACTGCATTGGTTCAAGATTCAGGAAGTTGAGTAGTCTCTCGATTGTTGGGTTTTGGGATGCGTGGAGAATGGTATGCACATCCTTACATATCAGTATCAGATTTGCATATTCATCGGTTCCGCCTTTGCTGACAGGCACTTTATGGTGACAGTGTATATCATGGGGAGCCATAACTTTTCCCGTGACAGCGCACTTTCCGTATTGTGCCGCATACAACGAAATCCTGTTATCCGCATACTCTATGCTTCTGCCCCTGACCGGATTTCGCATGACCCATAGCATTGTGCCAGTGTCGATTTGCAGATTCTTATGAATCAGTTTCCGACCTTCCGGCGTATACTTGTTAACTGCCTTTCTTTTGTGTTGGGCATTCTTTGGCCTCGCATATCCGATTGGGACGACAGGCCGCTTATGAAGAAATCTAAGCTGCCTGCTTTGCCCATATTTCTGCTTGATAAACCCATCTTTGAGATAACCCGTTTTGGACAAGTTGCCTTTCAGTCTGTTTCGGAGCTGTTTGTTGATATCAAAAGCCAACCTTCCGAAATCGTGTGACGCTTCCGTTGCTATACCGTAGTATTCGTGAAGGCCGGCAACCACAGAGTTGTACTTTTGCAGTTGTATGAACTGTGCATCTTCTGAGGCATGAGCCAGTTTCTTCACTTCTTCCGAAAGCTTTTCATGCGCTTTTTGATATGCTTTGTTGCTCATGTGAGACCGAACAACGTATTTCCTGCCCTTTTTACGAACTTTCAGCTTAAACCCGAGAAATTCAGAATATTGCCGTTTCAGATTCACGATTTTGGATTTATCAGGACTGATATCCAGCCCCAACCTATCCTTTAACCACATTTCTGTGGCTTTGTAGGCTCTGACAGCTTCCTCGTGGGATGTACAGAAGATTTTGAAATCATCTGCGTATCTGACTGCATGCATTTCCTTTAGTTTGCTTGTGCGCAACGCCCTATAAGTATGGCTTTTGATTTTCGTGCCCTGCACGTTATTTTTCGTTTTGAACGCTGTTTTTGTGGGCATTTCTTCCCATTGGGAAGCGATCCACCAGTCCAGTTCGTTCAATACGATATTCGCAAGCAACGGCGACAAGATTCCTCCCTGCGGAGTACCCTTTTGGGGGTACACTTTTTCGCCGTTTGGCATAATAATCGGTGCTTTTAGCATTTCTTTGAGAATGCACAGCAGCTTCTTATCTCGGATTCCCAATGCCCATATTTGACGTATCAGTTTGGTGTGGTTGATGTTATCAAAGAACCCCTTTATATCGAGGTCTACAACATGATACAAATGCTGTACCTGTATCAGCCGCATACATTGTGCGATTGCTGTTTCGGCAGAGCGATTCGGACGAAAACCGTTTGAGTTTTCGCTGAACTTTGCTTCGCAAATGGGTTCCATGACCTGCAAAACGCATTGCTGTACAATACGATCTACAATCGTAGGAATCCCCAGTGGACGCATTTTTCCATTGGGCTTTGGAATCTCCACACGCCGGACGGGGCGTGGGTGATAATTGCTGAATTGTTTTCGTATCAGCCGGACATATTCTTCCTCGCTTAATTCCATGAGGTTTTTTATTGTCCGCCTGTCCACACCAGCGGTATTACTGCCGGAATTCATTTTGATTGTCCGATAGGCAAGCTTGATGTTTTCTTCCCTCTCAATGATTTCCACGAGGTGGGTAAAGAGTTTTCCATCTCTGCTTTTGGCGTACAGACCGTCAAAAACGATTTCCATATCGTAATACTCAGAGTTGCGGATTTTTCTTTTCTTCCGTTTTCTTTCCTGCTGCTCCGAAGTCAACACAGGCACCCTCTCCTTTCGGTTTGGATTTTCTTTGTCATACTCGAAGCTGTGTTTGTTGTGTCTTGTTTTTCTTTTCTGAATTCGACTTGTGGCCGTCCCTCCACCGCTTACTTATTCACGGCTTCACAGGTACCATGCCACTACTCTCACTGGGATAAAGAAAGGTTATTGCCCTCTCACGAAGGTATTTCCATCCAACACTTCACAGGCTGCAACTGCCTCCGTGTTCCCAGCTTTCCACGTTCCGATATTCCTATCATGGGACACCTTTAGGTCTTTCCTCTAAGCCTGTATCTGGTCATTGATGACCGTACCGCCTATAACGATACATGGACTTTCATAACAACCAATTTTACTCATCCACAGACACCACCGTGTAAGGTGTACTGCCTTTCGACAGTATCAGCGTTTAGACTTGTACATTCGGAAATTTGTCAGTATTTTCATACATTCTAACCATGGGCATCCGAACCCCGGCATATAGGCAGCACCATCCACCGCTGGACAGATTTCGTGTTCGGTCTGGAAACCGGATTTACGGCTGCTCTCTGCCGACTTCACCGAGCTCTATAACATTGGGGGAAATCCGTTGCATGGACTTCCTGCCATTCGGAGTATTAGGCGGGCGCTTCAAGGCGTTACCCTTTCATTTCACCCATCGGAATATCAGTTCTCCAAAGTTTTGGGCTACATGCCCTTCGACTTTGTGCGTAAGCTTTTCACTTACGAACGTGTCGCACGGTTGTCGTTGCCGTAGCCTTCAAGCAGGTTGATGACGCCCCAGATACCCAGACCAGCGCCGATAGCGACCACAAGGGTCTGAAGAACGGTGATTGCAGCTGCGAAAAAAGCCATAGAATACCTCCATTTCATTATAAAAGGCCGCCATATCCGGCAGCCTCAAGTTTGGTGATGTCTGTCCATTCCTCCATAAGTGCTTCATCGTCATCCGAATGCTCCTCAACGGAGACCTCAAACGCGGCGTATTCCTCTTCCAGCCTGAGCTTCAGGCGGCGGGACAGGAATTTTTCGATATTGAAAGCGTTTCTGGGATTGGAATCAGACAAATATTTGTAGTTAGGGTGACTTGTGATGTCATACTTGTCCGACAAAAAGGGTCGGACGCCGCGCAGTTGGAGAATGCATTTTCCTCCATCCATCACGGCCAGCTCGTCAACCGACATCAGGGATTTGCCGAGCTTTTGATAGTTCAGGCTGTGAGACACCTCGCGGCCTCGGCTTTCGCCGGTGTTGTAGGTGTCGATTGTTTCCTTTCCAAGCAGCTCTTCCATCTCCTTGAGCGTCGTCTTCTCCTTGCCGCCGAGAAACAGCAGCGTATCGCAGTTGCCAACGATGGTATCCGCGTTGTCCTTGTAGATAGCTTTGAGTTGGGACTGAGCCTGCAAGACGATGCATGCAGAGATTTCGCGGCTTCGGATGGTGGCGACCAGCTTCTCAAAATTGGGGATTTGCCCAATGTTTGCAAATTCGTCGATGAGGCAGCGGACATGAACCGGGAGCCTGCCACCGTACACATCATCCGCCTTTTCGCACAACAAATTGAACAACTGAGAATAAGCCATGCTGATCAGGAAGTTGAAACTGGCGTCTGTGTCAGACATAATCAGGAACAGTGCTGTACGCTTGTCCCCAATGGTGTCCAGATGCAGCTCGTCATAGGCCGTAATCTCGCGAAGCTCCTCAATATCAAAGACCGCAAGGCGCGCTCCGCAGCTCACCAAAATACTCTTGGCTGTCTTGCCGGACGCCATCTTATACTTGAGATACTGCCTGACCGCGAAGTGTTCCGGCTTCTTTTGGGCGAGCTTTTCAAACAGCTCATCAACCTCGTTTTGGAAATCCTCGTCATCCTCCCGCACCTGCATCTTATTGAGCAGATCAATGAGCGTGGAGAAGTTTTGCTTTTCCTCGGGCAGCTCATAGTGGATATAACCGATCAGGGCGACGTACAGCAGCGTTTCGGCCTTGATCCAAAAATCATCACCACCCTTGCCTTCGCCTTTGGTATTGGCGATGAGGGTGGTGACGAGCTTTAGAATGTCTGTTTCGCTGCGTATATACGCGAAAGGGTTATAGTGCATGGATTTCCGAAAGTTGATCGTGTTCAGAATGCGCAATTCATAGCCAGCCGCAACGAGCATCTTACCGCACTCAACGACCAGCGTCCCCTTGGGATCGGTGACGACCAGAGAGGTTCCCTTCGTCTTTGTGCATTGCATGATGTTGGGCTTGATAAAAAATCGGGTCTTGCCGGAGCCAGAGCCGCCAACAACAAGCACATTGCGATTACGTGCGTTGCGCGGGTCTTTGGGGCGGCTGTTCATCGTCAGGCTTTCGGTTTTTGTGAGGATCACGTTATTCCAGGGGTCTGGATCAATAAACGGTGCGATATCCGAATGCGTGCCCCATCTGGCTGAGCCATATTCCACGTTGTGCCGGTACTTCTTGGCATTGCGGCCCTTTTCATAGACCGCCAGCCGCAGCAGACAGCCAACGACGATGCCGATCAGCAAATCTGCCGGGTAGAGGCTGGGAAACGGCGAGCGGAACGCGGCAGATAGGCCATCCATGAGATGGAGAAATTTGTTCGGGGCATCCGTGCCTTCTGCCAAGCGCCAGGCTTCGCCCAGCTTGGTGGCATACAGCCCGATGACAACATAAGGCGTATTCAGGATCAGCAACTTTTTGAGACGGGTTGTGTTCATCGCTCCATCCCTTTCTGCCGGATGCGCTCCTTCTTATGCCCGGGCAGCATCTTCTTTACAGGATCAAGCACCGCTTCGATGGGCGAACGCTCCTGCTTATGCTTCTTTGCCCAGTTGGCCGCATAGGCGGCCATGGCCTGATCAATGGCGGCCCGGTCTCGCGCCTTGAAAAAGAGCATATACCGCGGCTTGCCATCCTGGGAAATGCCTTTTTTAATGGCGTAGTCAACGCCATACTGCTTGGCGTAACGGTTAAAGATTTTCACTTCTTCACGATCTGCCAGTTCCGTCTTTTCAACCCCTTGATTCTGGGTCACAAGCTGCTTGACGGATTGCCTTCCTTGTGGTTTCACGTCATGATGCGCCTGCACCTTACCTTTGGAATATCGCAGAAACTTCATGAACGCGGTGGCGAGAGTTCGTGCAGTCAGCTTGCTGGTGTTGATGATTAGCGTCAGCGATTTGTTTTCGATGTCTTCCTGCATGTGGTAACACCTCCTGCATCAGAATAGCGATAGAGGTGCCACGGAGGCACCTCCAGACGATGAAGATAATACAGCACAATATACGGCTTTGTTACCGTGTGAATGCTCCCCCTTTTCTGTGATTGCAGAAGAACGCATTGCTGCGTGTTTGGAAAGCCGTTCCCCTTGACGCGCTGCTGTTCATCAGCGTATAATAGTAGGAGAAAGAGTAAGGAATGTAAGGAGGGATGATGATGGAGCTCGCAAGAATGACTAGCAAAGGTCAGCTGACAGTTCCGGTATCTATCCGAAAGAAGCTCGGCATCGGTACGGGCGATCAGCTGCTGTTTTATGAGCGCGACGGCCAGGTGATTATAGCTCCGGTCACGCCCGCATCCCTGGCCGATGCACAGGCTGCGGCGATTCAGCATCATGTCTACACCCTTGATGAAATTCGCGAGATTGCTGTTCCTATTGCGAAGCGCTACCAGCTCAGGCGGCTTGCGCTTTTTGGCTCCTACGCGCGGGGTCAGGCAACCACGAAAAGTGATCTTGATTTCCGGGCTGATCTTCCTGATGACTTTGGCATGTTCCGTTTAGGCGCTTTGCAAAGCGATCTGGAGGACGCTTTCCACAAGAAAATTGATTTGGTGACGGAAGGTATGCTGTGCGATCCTCTGTCCACTGAACTGGCGGAGAATATCCAGGAAGATGAGGTGATCCTGTATGGCGTCGGTGAGTGAGGCACAGCGAGACTTCAATCTATTGCGGCATATCGCCCGCTACTGTGACGACGCGATAGATGCCGCGCGGCAGGCCGGCAGCGAAGCCGCTTTTGTGGAGAGTCGGCTGTATCAGCATGCAGTAGCCATGTGTGTGCTGGAAATTGGGGAATTGTCCAAGCACTTGTCTGAGGATTTCCTTCGTACCCATGCGGAGATGCCATGGCGCGCCATTTGCCGGATGAGGGATATGTACGCGCATCACTATCACCGAACAGACCCGCATCAGCTGTGGATGACGGCTACGATGGATTTGCCCGCGCTGAAGGATTTCTGCGATAAACTGCATAACGCTTGAGAGCTTGCCAGGGGTGATTCGGAATGGAATTCAGACAGAATCACACCCTGGTTTTTTCATCAGAAATCTTCGAACAGATCATCCGAGAACATCTTCTCGATTTCCATATCCCGCGCAGCCTGTTCGGCATGCTGCTTGCCCGCCTCCCGCAGAATGTCCATGATTCCGCCGAGCAATTTGGTCAGCTCTTCGCCACGGATTGGCGTAGCGACGGCGACGCGATCCATGGCGATCTGCTTGGCAGACCTGCTCTCAAGCTGCTTGACAAGGGAGGAAAAGTCGAGGCGCTGCCTCAGATCACCGAGAAAGGCATCGCTTTTTTGCAGACAATCGAAAAAGGCGGCACGCTCGTTCTCACTCTCAAAGCCCAGAATGGTGAATGACTTGCCTTTGGAATTGGCCAGGAATCTGATCTGCATAAGCCCTCCTTAGTAGATTTTCTTCTTTGCTGAGCGGTGCTTGCGCACCAGCCCAAGGGTGCCGCTGACAACGATCAAGCCAATGCCCACCCACATGATGCCGGTCACGGCCAGATTCACACCGGTCTGAATGACCGTATAGTTGACGAACCGCTTCATTTCCTCGGGCACGACATAGAACTCGTCGATTTTCAGCTTGATGATTTCGCCGGACAGGCTGTATCCCTCAAGCGTTTCGATTTCCTTGATGTAGTACACGCCGGGTGTGAGATTCTGAATGCGAACGATGCCATCCTCATCTGATTCATAGGTGTCAATGCCCCGGCCACCATCGTTTTCCAGCGAGAACTTCACACCGGCGAGCGGAACGCCTGAGTTATCCGTCTTGATGAACTCATAGTGATCGGGGATGTTCACGCACATGATGGGCTGGGATTCCGTCCAGTCATCACCAACGTGCAGGCGAATGTCCTCCATGCGGCAGTACCCAGCGGGAGCCTCCGTTTCTCGGATGATCCAGTCACCATACTCAAAGCGGCTGAAGGTAAACACGCCGTTCTTATCGCTTACGACGGTTTCCACCTTTTCCATCGTGCTGGCGTTGTACAGGTTGAACTCCACACCGGGCAGCGGAGCGCCAGCGGTATCGACCTTGATGCACATGATCTTCTTGCGCTGATTCGTGATCGTGGCAATCGGCGTATCGCTGTTGGTGTATCCCTCGTCAATCGTCACATGGATTACCTCATGACTGAGCAGATATCCGTCCGGCGCGGCGATTTCGCGGATGGTGTATTTGCCGTGATTCATGCCGATGAAGCGAATCAGCCCCTCCGCGTCGGAAATAGCGGTCATGACCAGTTGGTCATCCTCGTCAAACAAGCCGACCTTGGCACCGGCCAACGCCGTATTGTTCTGATCAACCTTCCGAATCAGAATTTCGGTGAGGCAGTTTTCCAGCGTAGCGATAGGCTCATCGGGATTGACAAAGGTGCCGTCGATGGTGATCGGAACCTTCGTGAAATTCTTCAGATACCCGGAAAGAGGCTTTGTCTCCTCGATGGTGTAGGTGCCATAAGGAATCTTTTCAAATGTCACCAACCCATTTTCATCAGAAACAGCGGACGCTTGCAGCGTACCATCCTCTCGGCACAGACCAAACTCGACACCGCACAGAGGCTTATGGAACGAATCGACTTTGAGAAGGGAGAACCGGGTGTAGTCATCCGCAATGGCGGTCTGTTCCGTAACCTCGCCATGCTCATTGACGGTAAAGGACATCTCCGACGTGCAAAGCTCATACCCTTCAGGCGCGAGTATCTCGCGAAAGGTGTATGTTCCGGGAACAGCAGGAAACGCGGGCAGGTATCCATCTTCCCCGGTATAGTCACGGCAGATGGTTTTCCCATCGCTGTCTCGGACTTCGATCAGCGTACCCGGTAAATAGGCAGAACCGGTGATGTCTGTTTTAGCAATCTGTACTTCGGCGTGAATGATTTCGTTGTGAATGGGCGTTTCCACGTTGAAGATCACCTCGTGATCGTCTGTGGCAAACTCATCCGAAATGCTCACGCGATAACGGGCGGAATCCAGCTTCCAGCCTTCCGGAGCGGACAGCTCCCGCGCATAGTATTCACCATGAGGGAAACTGCCGCAGAAGGTCAGCTCACCGTCCTTGTTCGTGATGCCGGTTGCAATCAGTGTATCAGGCTCCAGCGAACCATCCGGGTACGCGATGCTGTCCGCGTTATACAGGCCGAAAAGAAAGCCTTCGCCGGGAGCGTTCACCAGGGAGGAATGCCACATCCCGTTGTCGCCCTCTTCTGTGGCCACCACTTCTTTTTCCTTGACCAGAGAGATCTTCGCCTGCATGAATTCGTTCTCTGCCTTTATACCGATTTTGACAACAGGCGTGCTGTGGTCAGAAGCGGACAGAATGACATCGTGGTGGGTTTCATCCAGAACATATCCGGCAGGTGCGGATATCTCGGTGATAACGTAATGCCCCAGGGGAAGAAGCTCCGATTCGCTGATTTCCTCAGAGGTAGTCGTGATGGTTGTTACCAACTCATTGGCCTTGAACCAGACCGTTCCCTCCTTGCCGATGACATCCTCGGCGGCGCGCACCTCATAGACCGCGCCCGCAAGCGAACCATCCTCATAGATCGGCGTGTGAATCGTGTAGCCAAAGGGGTCTTGGCTTTCAATGAAGCTCTTTAGCACAGCACCTCGCTTTTCAAGCTGAATCATGCCTCTGATCGGCGTGTTGGGAACCAGAACCTCCTGCTCGACCGCTGTGTCTGCTTCACCGAGCGCCATGACAGGGAGGGTCAGGAGGAGCATGAGCAGCGCCAGCATGAGCACCGTAAAATGCTTTCGTGTGATATACATTCGTATGACCTCGTTTCTCCAGTGATGGACGAAAAGGAAACGGCAGCAGATCACTCTGCTGCCGCCATGGAATTGGGTTACTCCTCAGCCGGACTTTCCTCCTGCGCGTCACCCGCAGGGATGCGAACGGTGATGGAATAGCCGTCGTCCAGATAGTCATCCGGCACGCCCGTCTCGACGATTTGATATTCACCCCAGGTGAGCAGCGGCGTAACAGCCGTACCGTCCTCGCCGGAGGTAATCACGGCGACGACCTCGCCGTCGTTCTCGCCGTTGTGGGAGGGCAAGCCGGAAATACGAGTTACGGTAAACACCGCGCCGGGAAGCCCCTTGCCGGTCTCACTGTCTGTCTTGATGATGCGAATCATGCCCTGAATCGGCATATTGGTCACGGTTCGGGTGACGACCTCATCCATGCCCACGGTGATCTTATCGCTCCAGAGCTCGTCTACATAGCCGACAGGATTGACATGCTCTTTCACAATGTAGTCCGCAGGAAACAGGTCGGAAGACTCGGCAATACCGTTTTCATCGGTGGTCATGCTGGCCACCAGGTCAGCCGCATTGCCCTTGTCATCCACGGAGTAGATGTCAAACTGAACGCCAGCAATCACATGCTGATCCAGCTCGTCCTGCTTCAGGATTTTGATACGGCCAGGAGCATCCTGATTGATCACAGCTACCAGAATTGTGCTGGGATTCAGATAGGTGCTGTTCACCACAATCGGCCATTCCTCTTCCGAGGGGTGATACCCATAGGGCGCGCTCAGCTCACGGATTTTATAGGCACCATAGGGAATCTGCTGGAACACGACGGAGCCATCCGCGGCGGAGGTTGCCTCCTGAATCTTCGTGTTCTTCTCGTCAAAAAGGCCAAACACCGCGCCGGAAAGTGCCTCACCGTTCTGCCGGATTTTCTTGAGCATCACCCTGTTCAGTTCATCCCGAATCACCGTGTCGCCAGTCACCTTGCCGTCCGCGGTAACGGTAAACGTTTTGATCGCCGTATTCAGCGCATAGCCGGAGGGCGCGTAGGTCTCCTTGAAGGTATAGGTTCCAGGAACAACGGGGATATTGGAAATTTCACCATTCGCATTGGTGTATTCGCGGAAGATCGTATTGCCATCGGCATCGTACACCTCGATCAGCGCACCAGGCAGCTTCTTGGCTCCGGTGATGTCGGTCTTGGTGATCGTAACCGGCGTGTAGATCAGCCGATTCAGAATGGGCTCATCCAGATAGACTGTGATGACATTTTCGCTGGCCGCCTTATTGGCCGATGTCAGCGCGACAGGATACTTGTCCGTGCTGAGCAGCCATCCATCCGGAACGGAGATCTCCTTCAGGTAGTAATCCCCGTGAGGGTACAGACCGGAGAAGGTCAGATTTCCTTTAGCATCAGTCGTACCGGTAGCGAGCAGGGTGTTGGCGGGCAGCTTCTGTGTGTTGCCGTAGGTGATTACGCTGCTGTTAAACAGGCCGAAAACAAAGCCCTCGCCGGGGACAACCTCAACAGTTTGGTGAATCATGCCGTCCTTGGTTTCGGTAATCAGCAGGTTTTCCTTCTGCTTGCGCAGCATCACGCGGATGGGCAGGTAGGTGTTTGCGGCAGATACCTTGGCCTCAACAATCGCGGTTTTCTTATCGACGGCAGCCAGTGTGAAAGGGTGAGGCGCGGCATCAAAGACATAGCCATCCGGCGCGGAAATCTCCTTCAGGTAATACTTGCCCAGAGGCAGCACCTGGGATTTCACAGTGCCGGTCGCGCTGGTGGTCAGCGTCTCAACCAGATCATCCTTGCGGTAGAACATGCTACCCTCTTTGCCGACGATGTTCTCGGCGGCACGAAGTTCAAATACCGCTCCAGCTAAATATGCGTTCTGGAAAACAGGACGCATGACGATGTTGCCATAGGCATCCGTTTCATCCTCGAAGCGAACCAGCTGCAAACCGGTTTTCGCAAGAAGCACATCACCGCGCACCGGGGTATTGGTCACGTTCAGCGTGACCGTAGCCGCTTCTTCGGCGGCCATAGCAGAGGAGAACATGCAAAGCATCATCAGCAGGAGCGTTGCCATGCCCAGACGGAACATTCTCTTCATCCAATTCATGAATTGTACCTCCTTCATCATTTGATCCAAACGGTTGTGGCATAGCCGGAATCAAGATAGCCGTCCGGCACGCCCGTTTCGACGACCTTGTACTCGCCCCAGGGCAGCAATCCTGTTTCCGCAATGCCCTGTGCATTGGTGGTCACGGTCGCCACCACCTTGCCGACATCCGATGCGTTGTCCGAAACGGGGCCGGACAGTCGGGTGATGGAGAATACCGCGCCGGATAGAGGCTTGCCCGTCAGTTTGTCGGTTTTCACGATTCGGATGCGGCCCATCACGCGGTCATTGACAAAGGCCACGTTGGTCGTCATGCCAGCGGCCACCGTGACGCTTTGCGACGACGATGCCGACAAGGCATAGCCTTGAGGCGCGTTCTTCTCACGAACGGTGTAAGTCCCGGGCATAAGATCTTCAAAAACAGCGACGCCGTTTGTTCCGGTAGTTGCCGTCGCCAGCACAGAACCCGCGTTGCCAAGCAGTTCAAAGGATGCGCCTTGCAGCAGGATGCCATCGGATGACTTCTTGGTGATCTTGATTTCGCCGGTGCTGAGTTCAAAGGTGACGCTGGCTATCTTCAGCGCGTAGGGCGCGCCATAGATTGGAACCATGATCTTCTGAATGGCGACGCTTGGGACACCGACAAGGAATTTGGCTTCTTCATCATCCGAAGAAACAGATTCCATGGTAACGGCAAATCGGTTGCTTGAGGAAGTGACCCTGATGGTATCGCCGCTCCGCACATAGTAGTAGCTGCCGTCGGAGCCGCCGCTGTTGCCGGTCAGGGTGCCAACTGAACGCGGAATCCGGATCAGGTCGGCGTCGGTTGTCAGCGTGACGGTGCCGATGTAGCTGGAACCCGATACACTCAGGCTCTGATTGGATGCGGTGATCTTGCCGGTCATAGAAGCGCGGGCGATGCCATTTGTCGCCAGCCATCTTGCGTAAGTCAGGTACACGGCAGGCGCGCCGCCGCTGAAAGCATAAAAGTTGTCCATATCCCAATAGCTTCGGACATACTGAGAACCTTCCAACTGTTTGATAACCTCACGCATAGCGAACTGTCCGGCAACGCGAGACCAAACCTCGTTATTGGAATCGCCGCGATTCACCGCCATGAAGGGATAGGTGTGGCGCAGCACCCAGCCAAGCGCGTGCATGGTCGAAGCCTTGTAGCGCACACCTGAGGCACCACCGGAATCCGGATTGTTCACGAAAGCGTCCATATCTACCAGCACATACGGGCCTTTGGCGCTCTGATTTGAACCGGAACCTTCTCCAGGGCCGGAGAGGTTGTGTTCCAGGCAGTAGACGGTGAAGCCCTCCAGATAGTGCGGCGTGGCATAGATCGAGCCATGCGCCGCCGATTTAGCGATCTGCGGGTATGCGCTGTCCCTGCCGGAGCTGCCATACAGTGAAGATTGCCAGGCGTAGAAGCCACCGACGCTGCCATTGATGTTTTTGAGGGAGAAGCCATTCATGGAGGTCATCGCCATGTGGGTTTCCATCATTTGAACCTGCCGGAGAAATTCTTCGGTGTAGGCGAAATCCGTTACGGTGCAAGAATCAGCATCTGCTCCGCCTGTCTCGGCAGCCATAACCCAGGCCGTGCTGTAATCCGTCCACTTCATGGTGCCGTCCTCAAAAGCATCGCCATAGAGGAAGCGCACCTCATACCAGCCATTGCCCTGACCGTCCGTTGTGGTGGAAAGAACCTGTACAGTGGCATTGTTTACGAAATGGCCGAGGTATGCGTCGCAATAGGTGTCCTCAGCCGCGTACTCGTCGATTTCGGACAGTACGCGGGTAGCCGTTGTTACGCTGATGTAGTCTCCGGGGGCGGCAAGCACAGGAGCAGGGGGCAGTTCAGGAGCTGGCTCAACCGGTACTGCGGTTTCTGCGGTTAGTGCTTCACCTGTTCCTTCAGCATCTGCAGGCTCGCCTTCCGGCTCCGGCGTAGGCTGCTCATGGACGATTTCCGTATCTTCCGGTTGTTCGGTCGGTTCCGCTTCATTAGGAAGCGTAGGGGCTGCGGCTTCGGGCTGGCTGTTGTCAGCCTGCGGGGCAGACCCGCTTACCATGAAAAGGGGCATCAGGCCGAGCAAGGTCATTCCTTCGCCGGCAGGGAGAAAATTGATTTCAGAGAGGTCCTCATCTAGCAAATAGCTGGAATCCAGATCATCTGCGTGTACATAGCCGCTGACCACTTCACCGGCTTCGTCCAGAAACCAGACCCCGACCGATGCGGGAGCCTGAAACTCCGTAGCCAGGACAAGAAAAATATCCTCGGTCGTGGTGTAAACCAACGATTCTGGCTTCCAATCCGCCTCGCCGTATACGCTGGTTTGTCGGACAGTGGATACATACACATGGCCGTATTCATCAAGCGCGGCCTGAATGGGGAGTCGGCTATCTGCCGAGCTTTCCTCTTTATTTGGGGTTTCGGGCGCGGTGGGTGTACCGGACGCATCCTGTTCTTCGGGCAGGGGCGCATCGTCGCCGCCTCCGGGCGCGGCCTCGCTTGGAATTTCTTCGGTTGCGGGAGCCTCCGGGACAACCTCCATTTCAGCCTCAGTGGGAACGCCCTCGGTGATCTCCTCGTGGGGATGTTCTTCGGGCGCGGCCTCATCCGGGGTGGCCATGTTTTCCGGGATGAGATCGGTCGGCGTTGCAGCTTCAGCCAGCACGCCAACTGGCATGCAGGAAAGTGCCATGACAAGAGACAGCGCAATGGCTGCAAGCCGTTTGAGTTTTCGTCTCAACTGCATTTGGTATCCTCCTTTTTATTCTTGTACAGCCATGACGACCAGCCGCCCGCTGACGCCGCCATAGCTGCGATCGCAGGTAATCAGCGTCAGAATGTGGTCATCCTCATGGACGTCAATCCCCGTCTCGTACAGAGCTTTGTTTTTAGCACGGCTCACGAATTGAAGGAACGCTTTGCTGCTTGGAAAGGAAGCGGTTGCCGGGTCCCAATCGCTGACCTTCATGTTCAGCACGGCGAAAATTCGGTAGGTACGTCTGCCAAAATCGCCGTCCAGATGGATGGTGCTGTGTTCAGCGTAATAGCTATCCTCCTTGTACTCGATGAGGCTGCTGAACATGGCGTTGCTATGGCTCAGGTGATGGCCATAGATGGCGATGTTTTGGCTGGGCATCCGGTAGTCCGAGCTTTTCAGCGAGAACAGGCAGCCCAGCTTGCTTTTCTTGCCTGTGAACAGGTGGTGCAGATAGTACGCCGTATCGTCAGAACGGACAACAGGGTAATCAATCATGGTTCCGGGAATCGTGAGCCAGGCGGCAAAATCCCTGTTCTGCGCCAGACAGGCATCCAGATCAATACCGGAACGGAGCAGAGGGGTTTCTTCCGATGAAGGGGACGGTTGGGTTTGCGCCGGAGGCAATTCCGTCGGTTCGCAGAATGGCTCTGGCGAAGCCGTAGGTTCATTTGGATCAGATGTTGCAAGAACGTCTTGGGGCGGGATGCTTATTGCAGACTGCGCCACTCCGTCTGTCGGCGTGGGCAACGGAACGACTGACATTAGTGTTGGGGCAGAAGGTCGAAGCTGTTCGGCCATTACCGCATATTCGCCTGCATCGGCTCTGTAAGAAATCAGCTCCGAAACAAGCGGCATCCCCAGCGCGGCCACGCCGCAGACGAACATGGCCGCAAGTGCGACGGAGGGCAGGAATTTCATTCTTTTCTGCACATGATCACTCCAATCAAAAAGCACACATCCGCATCGGTGTGCGCTTATCGTTCCTGTACCCGCTGGCGATTCCTCAGCCAGTTGTCCAGCAGCTTGATGATGACTTTTTCCATCTGCTTGGCTGTGTAGGACTTGGGAAAATACTTTTTCAGCGTATCATGACTCAGCGTTACGGAGTCGTACAGGGGCTTCTTTTCCTCTGACATGATTTTTATCATGCCTTGCTCCGAAAGCGTCCCTTCCTTGCTCTCCTTTTTGATTCGTTGCGCCTGGGACAGGGACGGCGTTTGCTGCGTGACCTCCAGGGCAGTTTGCAGCCATTGCTGCTCTTCCGGTTTCAGATAGGACAGCTCGACGGCAGGGGTGAAGGCCAGCTCGCCGCTATCCACCTTATCGCGCAGGGGCAGCTCAAGGTTATTAAGGCGGATAAAGCGCTGAACTTGACGTTCGCTTTCTCCCACATCAGCAGCAACCTTAGTGACAGAATTCTCGCCAAGTTGGCGAGAATTATCTTTAGGTGGCCTACCTCGCTCTGATTGGCGTTTAAGTGCCTCCAATTTCATTTGATAGGCTTTCGCGCGTTCGCTCGGCAGAATATTTTCTCGCTGGAGATTGCTATCCACCATGATGATGACGGATTCATCATCATCAAGATTTCTGACGATAACCGGCATTTCATCCATACCCGCAAGCTCACAGGCACGTTTTCGCCGGTGTCCGGCGATGATTTCATAGCCGCCATCCTCCAACGGACGCGCAATCGCGGGAACCAATACGCCGTATTCCTTGACACTCTCCACAGTCTCCATCATGCGGTCGTCGTCCACAACGCGGAAGGGGTGATCTTTGAACGGATGCAACTCGCTGAGCGGGATTCGCTGAATCTGCTCATGAGATTCACCACGTCTGGTTTCCTCGGTGGAAAAGAGATCATCGTAGGAGGTCAGACTTATGTTTCTGCCGCTGTTCTTCAAGATGCAGCACCTCCTTTGTCAGCGCGTGGTAAGCAGCCGCAACCTTGCCGCCGGGATCATGTTCAAAGATGCTCTTGCCCTCGGCACTGATCTCTGCCGCGCGCACGGAACGGGGAATTTCCGTGTCAAATACCTTGATCTTCGGCCCATAGGTGCTGCGCAGGAGCGACGCAATCTCTTTGCTGTTGTTCGTTCTGCTGTCCACCATCGTGAGCAGCACGCCGTCGATTTTCAGCTTGTGATTGATATTGCGCTTGACACGGGCGACGGTGCCCAAAAGCTGTTCGACGCCTTTGGCGGAAAGGTACTGGGCCTGGACGGGGATGACAATGCGGTCTGCGGCGGTCAGCGCATTGATGGTCAGCATCCCCAGAGAAGGGCTGCAATCCAGCAGAATATGATCGTAATCCTTGCTGTAGTTTGCCAGCACCTGTTTGAGCGTGGTCTCACGGCTCATGGCATTGACCAGGGAAACCTCCATACCGGCCAGGGCAATGTTGGCTGGCAGAATGTCCACGCCCTCCTCATGGTGCAGAACACCGTCGCCGGGATGAATGGGGATGGCGCTGAGCACATTGCCCATGAGATCGGCCAGCGTGACAGGGAGGGAATCCGGCTGAGGATACCCCAGGCTGATGGTCAGGCTGCCCTGGGGGTCGCAGTCTGCTATGAGAACCCTTTTCCCTTCGTGAACCAGATCAATGCCGAGGTTGACGCAAGTTGTTGTCTTACCGGTACCGCCTTTCTGATTGACGATCCCGATGATAGATGCGCTATTCATGATCTACCTCCTTGCTGCATAGAAAGAGCGCCGACGGATTGCTCCGCCGACGCCCTCATGCCTTCATTTCGACGCTACTATATTACCACAGCTTTTGTGGACATTGTGTATAACTTATTGGACATCTGTGGACAACGGCGGAAACTTTTCAGGGAACCAGCAGCGTTTCAAGCTCATCCAGCGCACGGCTGTGCCGCTTATACACGCAATCCTTCGTAACATGTTCTTTGGCAGCCATAGTCTCGAAAGACACATGCTTCAAATAGTGGTCGGCAAGCAGCTTCTCATCAAGAGGATTCTCCATCGAAGAGAGTACGGCGGAGATTTCGCAGACAATCTCTTCATATTGAGAGGTTAAGCGCTCGATTTCATTCTCTGCCTCCATGAGTCGGATGATTGCGTCTTCGCTGGCCGTGATGTTCCTCGTGTGGGAAACGCGGTCGCTGCTCAGCGAGGGAGTAATACGCTGCGCCATGCTCTTGCACAGTTCTTGCTTACGCATAGCTGTGTTGATTTTCCGCTCAAGCTCCGCAGCGCGCGTCATGAATACAACGCCTCTTCTCATCGTTTTTCACACTCCAATCTTTGCAGCAGGGCGATACCGTCCAGCCCGGAATATAAGGAAAAGTTATCTGAAAGGATAAAGCTCCGTGCCTCGCTCAGCATGGCCTGATTATCAAGGATTCGCTTCTTCATCAAGGCCGCTGCATCTTTGCTCAGTGCTTCCCCGACGGTCATTTCCCTTTTCAGCTTTCGGAGCATGGCGCGGCTGTCCCGATAGTCCTTAACGGCCTGCATGACGACGGCATTCGCCAAAGCCCGCCAGGGATCAGCTTCATCGCAGATGTCCTGCTCCGGCAAAACGTTTGTCATACTCAATCAACCCCCTGCTTCCTGCGATGCTTGGGAACGAGGATATGAGAGCGGGCATGCGCCTTTTCGGATGCTTTTCGCCCGTTCACCTGCCTGATTTTCTTTCGGGCAAGCCGCTCCTCATAGGCAATGTGCGCCAGAGCAGCGCCCGCGGTAGGGTCGGGATAATATTCACTGTTCCTATACAAATTCGTTCAGCTCCTTTGTCTTTTCTTTGGCCTTGAAGTCCATGTAGTCGTAAATTGCAAGCAGAAGGTTCTGCATCAGTGGGTAGTCCTTCCATTTTTGCGCCAGGGGAGCAATATCCGTTACCGCAGCCATCCACCACGCCACGGCTCCTTCGTCCTGATTCGCAGGCGGGTCACAATGGGCAGAGAAGTAGTTGTATGCCTCTCGGAAGATTTTGCGTTCCTGGCTTGTGACTTGATCGGGCACATCTCTCATCTCCATTCGTCGGGCAGCTCTGCGTTGTCTACAACCGTGAAGCCGTTCATGCTGATCTGCTCGATCTTCTCACTCCAGGCGTACTGGGGCGGCAAGCCTTTGATATCGGACATGGTTCTGCTGCGCTTATCAAAATAGAGCATCACCATTTCATCCACCACGCCTAAATCCCGATTCTTCATGATCTCGATCACATTGCCGACATCTGCCGGGATCTCCAGCTTTGGATAAACCATCTTGTAGCGGCTCATAAAGTCGGCGTTGACCCTGTGAACCATGAAGACATTGTCCGCTACGTTGGTGATATCGGCGGTGCCGCTGATGTCCCCTTTACGCGGGAAGGCTTCTGTCTTGCGAGGATGGCAGATAAAGTGAACGTGAATTTTCAGCTCCTTGGCCATCGCTGAGAAACGCTTGACGATGCGCGTCTGCATGTCGTACTTGTCCATCGTGCCGGTGGGAAGATCGAGGGCCATCAGGTTGTCGATGATAGCCACTGAGGCGTTATTCTCCTTCACCCAATCGTAGATGGTGTTCAAAACATCCTCCCAATTCGTGCCGAAATCGTTGTCGTAGATGGACAATTTGCCGGTCAGCATGGCGTCCAGCTTTTGCTCGATACCGGGCTTCAGACAGTAGTGATTGACATTCAGCTTGTCCGCCTCGACATACTCAGGGCCAGCGGCCTGGAGCAGCACCCATTCCCGAACACGGGATGCGAGCATTTCGCCTGAAAACATGGCAACCTTGAATCCCTCGGTGATCGCCGCCAACCCCAGCTGACTGACGAGTGTGGATTTACCGGAGGCATTGCCGCCGCTCCAGACAGACATTTCGCCCGCGTTAAAGCCGCCGATCTTGGCGTCCAGCTTGCCAAAGCGGGAGCGGATTACAACAATCTTGCTGCGGTCATAGTTGGGGATGGACGCAAAATCCAGCATTCGCGGACGGCCTGTTTGAACCCCGGAAGCCGGAGCCGCAGCCTTTCCGTTCGGGAGAGAACGGGGAGGAACGAGGATGTTGGCCGCCTGATGAACGGTAAAGGGGCTGTTTGCGTAAGCGCTGGGGTCGAGCTTTTCGCGGAATTCATGCCAGTGGTAGCCGGAGCAGCTGTTGTGAAAGCAGTGAAAGCCAAAACTGCCATTGCTGTATGCGAAGACCGCCGCGTCGCCGTTGCGATGGGAGCTGTCAAAAGGGCATTCGGAGAGCAGATATTTTGTGCCCATGCTGACGGCGATCTTCTTGATAACCTGTACGGAATGCTCTGACAGGAATTGCTCCAGATTGAATGCCGCGCCATTTCGCTGCCGAGGATTCTCCGCGGGAGCAACCATGTGGCGACGTACATCGGCTACATTGCGGACAAGCGTCATGGACGTTTCCTCAATGTGCTCAGGCATACGGATGATTCGGCTGGCACGGTGCGGACGCTCCTGCGTGTTAGCTCCCTTGTGTGTCATGGTGCCGTACAGCTTGGTGATGCGCGCCGGATTGAAAACGGAGGTATCAATTTTCGCCTCGTTCGTGCTGAACCACATATCCAGAACGCTGAGAAAATCCGCGATGATCTGCCTGTCGTCGGTACTCGCGTGAATCTTGAACAGGAGATGATACCCATTCCCGCTGTCTGCGACAATCGGCTCCTTGAAGCCCAACGCCATCAGCTTTTTCATCACTGTGGCAGACACTTTGCGCGCCGCTTCCTTTTCCGGCTGGGAGGCGCTGACGCCGCTTGGTCTGACAGGATCGGTATCCACGAGAATCCATTGATATCCGGCAATGTCGTTGTCGCTGGTGGTTTCTCTCGGACGCTCCATCAGATGCTCGTGTTGTCCGCGGGCGTAACAGGCGGGCTGCACCATCTGCAGGGTCTGATAAAAGGTTCGGTTGGGAAATCTCGCAATCTCTTTCGCAATGGCTGCGCTGTCCGCTTTGAAATAGCCGCTGATGACAGGCTTGGGATCAATGCTGCGAATCTCAACGATGTCCTCCGGATTGTGCAGCAGAGTCAGCCATTTCAGCGCGATATCCATTTCACAGCCTCCGTGCTTTTTTCCGGTTTACCGAAGGAGCGCCAGGTCTCCTTTTGCAGCCATTTGACGATACCGGGGATGTAGCGCCCATTGTCCATGCACCACGCATCCGATTGCTTTGCGGCGTTCAGCGCGTCCATCAGGGCCTGGGGCGTAGCGCCTTGATCGACGGCCATTTGATACAGCTGCGCGGCTTCCGCGCGTTGGTTTCGCCTCTCTTCGGGATAGGCAAGCCAAAGCAGATTGAAGCCTTCCAGCTCAGAATGAAGAAGAGGAGATAGATTTCTTTTTCTATACTCTTCTTGGTTGGGTCTGATTTCCGTACCGCCGATGGTCTGCTTTTCTTGCCGCGATGGCCTGATTTCCAGGCCGCTCGTGGTCTGGTTTGCGTACCACGATGGCTTGATTTCCGTACCGCTCATGGTTTGATTTTCAGGCCAGGGTGGACTGACTTTTGAACCGCCTGTGTGCTGAATTTCAGACCAGCCGACAACCCGCACCAATGTCCCGACGCGGCTTTTGCGCATGCAGACACAACCGGCTTCTTCCAAGCTAGCAAACTTCCGGATGAGCTTATCCCTTGACCAGCAAAGCTCTGCGGCAGCGTGGCGGTACGACATGGGAAACTCGCCGGGCTGGATCTGGATGCCGCGCCACAGATAGACATTGCGGCTGGCCTTGTACAGACAGTAGTGATACAGCTTAAAGAGTCCGTCGTCCGGCCAGATGGGGCTTTCGATCAGGCTCGAATAGGACTTGATAAATCGTTCGCTTTCCAGCGGCATATGGATTCTCCTTTTGCGCAAGGAGGGCGTCCGGCAGCGGCAGGAAGCCGGCTGCCAGCGCGCCATCCGTAATCATCTTGCAATCGAATTTCTATCCAGGCTCTCAGGACGTAATGAAGCCCGATGGGAAGCGGCTTAGCAGACTGCCCTCTTTCTGGCCGACTGCCTCGTTTTGAAGCTCATCACAGCGGCATATTTCTGCGCCGAAACCTTCATCATCAGCCTGTCCATTTCCGCGGAACACTTCATTCCGGTCATCTGCTGCTTCATCCGTCTCATGTTTCTCATCATTGCGGGCATATGCTTGATCCTCCATTTCAACGTTGCTGTCGATAGCGCTGCAATCGCGCGTTTCAAAGGGAACCTCTCCGGCGGTGGATTGAGCTTGAAAGGCCAATGGAAATCCATCGGAGAACGGTCAGACAAAAAGCTGCGCGTGGGCGCGAAAATGGGTGAGCATCCTGTGCAGCCGCTTGCAGATACAGCTATGCGAAACGCCCATTTCCCGGGCAATTTCTCTACATGAGCAGCCGCAGACAAAGCGCATTTTCAAAATCGCGGAGCCATCCTTCACAAGCCGGTCAGCGAAGCTGTATACGGCGCTCGCTGTTTCTCTGAGGATCATTTCCTCTTCCACATCTCGCTGATCCAGGAGAAATGGCGTATTGTCAATACCGTCGGGATTCTCGAAAATCCCTCTCCGATGCCAGGGGCACAGAAGGCAATCGCCAGGACACATAAAATACCGAGCCTGCATACAGCGCTTTTCGCAGCGCGCCAGATAGCGGATATGGTTATTCTCCTTGCAGACTGCCTGAAACACCTCCCGCGAAACGGGAATACGCTCGTCGTTCACATACAGGTCATCAGAGCCGCAGTGGTCTCCAAGTTCCATCAGGAAAGCCCTCCTTTTGATTGCGCCGAATAGAGGGCTTGTCCGCGCTGCCAGCACAAAGCTAAACAGCCGTATGAAGGGACAATCTCCATTCGGCTGCAGCTGCACTTCCGATGCCGGCTGCGTCGTGCTCAGTTGAGGGCGCTTCGTGCGGAAGCGGTTTTGATCAGAAACCATCACTCTGCATCCCTGCGACCGGATTTCCTGGCCGCAGACATACAGTAACAGATTTGTTCCGAAAACCGAATTCAGTTTCTGAAATCGGAAAAGGCTTGTCATACATGGGTTTTCTTGAGGTCCCTTGGAATGCGTTTTTCAAAAGCACTGTATTTTCGAGCTTTTCTGACTGGCCGAATTTCAGCTTCTGAAATCAAAAAATGAAATTTTTTGAGAAACAAAAAAAGAACCGCCATAGCAAGCGGCTCTAAGTGGTTACTGATCGAACAGGGCATGGTGGGTCTCGACGATTTGGTAGATGTCATCCATGAACATGCAGTCGATGATGCACTGATACCGGTAATACTTGACCATCACCGTGCGGGTAAAGCCGATTGTGTCCATGAACAAGGCAGAAAGTGGCGGTGGGAGCTGAAGTCCGACGATTATCCGGGTCACTTCTTGAATTGTATATCTGAAATCGTCATCCTTGCACATGCGGCTGATCGTCGCCGGACTCAAACCGGAATTGAGCGCAAGCTCCTTTTGCGTTCCCACGCGATCAGCGATGAGCTTGGCTAAGGCCCTGGACGGGCGTTTGGGCAGTTCGTCAAGGTATTCCATGTTCTTTTCCATAAGGATTTCCATGGTCATCCCCGTAATTTCCATGGTGTGGATCGTCAGATAAACTTCATTGTAATCCGAATCGGAATGCAATTCGCCCACCTGATAGCCGCTCTGCGGCGAGACATGGTATGATTTGCGGAATCTCAGGCAGCATTCGTCAACATGGGCCAGCGCCCAAGCTGTCAGCGCGGCCCCCTTGTCGGCCTTTCGCACGAACGATGGCAGATTACAGCACACATGACCATCGGCGTAGATATATTGATGCGTATCGATCAGATCACGGAAATCGGAATCCTGCTCATACATTTCCGTAAACTGGCTTCGGCTGATCACAAATGTATCGTTAGGGCCAAGGTTATCCGGATGAAAGGCAAATGGCTGAATGTATTTGCCATCGACAAAGTTGAAAGCCCCCTTGGCTCCAACAGCCCCCATGGTAATCAGCCTTGTTTTGATGAGTGACTTTGGTTTCTGTTTTTCAGAAGCGATACGGTAAATCACGGAAGAAATCTTGTGGCCGAGATTATCCTGCAAATTGGCCACTTCGCCCCAATACCGGTTGACCAGAGGTGTGATAATGGGCCGGGGAAACATGGCTGCGATTCCCACGAAGCTCGCCTGTCGCTCCACCCATTTGATGTCCTTCTCCGCTGGCTTGGATGCTTTGTCCGCTTCGGCGTATTCCAGCAGGCGAAGATCTGCGGCGTGCAAAGCCTGGAGTTCAAAGAACATGGAATGCCACTCGTAGTGACCGCATTCGTGATAAATCTCGCGCTCAATGTCGCCCTGACGGAGCCGGTTTTCGTTGAGGACAATGGTTTTTGCGGGAATCGTCATATCTTGAAACGGCTCGTCGTCTGTCGCGCTTCCCGACGCGCCCGACGCAACAACGCGCGCATGTCCCTCCCTGAGATAGAGAATTGCAGCGGTATGATGATTTCGGTACAGAGAAACGCGCCTGATCTCCAGCCCCATGGCCTGAGCAAGCGCGGTCGCGCCGTTTTCCTGAAACGTCAATACGGCTTGTTCGCCCCTGTATTTGCGCAGAAGCTGCAATACCATGATCTCCATCTCATCGTAGGAGAGCACCGGCACCAGATATTTGGATAGTTTGGGCAGCTTGCGCTCTGGCAGACAGCAGGTGGTCAGTTCCCGGATCCCCTGGTGCAGGGTAATGCCGCCGTCCAGTGTGAATTGTGCGGAGAAATTGACGTAACGGACAACATAGTGCGGAACGCCATGATCACGCGATACGCCGATTTTCACACGCATTTTGATGTCAGCCAGCAGCTTTGTACAGTCTAAACGCCAAAATTCCGTGCGGATGATCTTGCTTTCATTGCGTTGCACCACAGGTTTTCCGCCTTCCGCATCGATATCCAGATCTTCCACGAGTCCCAGGCTGACCGCGGAGCTTACCTCATCCATCAGTTCGTCCGTAAAGTGGTTGCAGATATAATCCTGCATGCTTTGAAGGACGGGGGCCATTTCGGCACTCTTGATTGGATTGCTCATTCCTTTATCCTCCTCAACGGTGCTTTTTACTTCGGATCAACTCATAGCAGGGTGAAGGCAATCGCTCTGCTTTTCCGGCTTTTGCATCTGCCGGATAGATTATAATGCACAGAAAATGAACAATCAATCCTTTGGAAACTTCCTGGTCGATTTTTCGTACAGCTAAATATATACTATTGACAAGAGAATCCGGAAAGCGTACTATATTCATAGTTAATGTTTATTTGGAGGGTAAAGAAATGGCGCGGAGAAAATTTGAACCCGGCAGAAACGGTGAATCCCGCATCGTCGAAATTCCATCGTCCACAAATGGCGTTTGCGAGAACAAGCTGTTCTATGCGCACCGGCTGAAGGAGCTTCGGACGATTGCGCATCTGACGCAGGCGGATCTGGCCAATGCGCTCGGATTGTGCAAGTCTGCCGTGGCCAATTGGGAGAGCGGCAGGACAAGGCCGGATGTGTCCAATATCCCCACCATTTGCAGAACGCTGGGCATCTCCATCGAGGAATACTTTTCGGATTCACAGCGCTGCGTATATGCGGATGCGGACGAGCGCAAGCTGGTTTTTAATTACAGGCAGATGAGCAGGCCGCATCAAAAGGCTGTGCTGAATATGTCCGAGCAGCTGCTCATGGCGGAGGAAGACATGAACGCTATGGACGCGCCTGAATTGGATGAGCTACTCTTTGCTGATGATCAGGTGGCCGCCGGCACAAGCTATGATGACTTTTCGGCGTGCTGTAAGCCTTGCTATGTTCATACCTCTCCGATGGTGCGCAGGGCTGATTACATTTTCAGGGTGAATGGGGACAGCATGGAACCCGATTATCCGAATGGTTGCTGCGTGCTGGTCAAGAAGGACGATGGCCTCATGAGGTATGGCGACGTCGGCGTGTTTCAGGCTGACAATTCGCTGTATATGAAGGAGTATCGAAAGGAAGGCTTGCATTCGCTGAACCCCGCCTACGCCACCATGCGCAGAGAGGATTACGGCATGATCCGGGCGATAGGGCGCGTGATTGGCGTCATGGACGCCGATGGTTTTGCCAACGATAATGAAGTCGCGGCTTTTAAGACGCACTGCAAGAGAAAGTGAGATGCGGAAAGCAATCCTGACAATCCGCTGATGATTGCTTTCATGATGATGAATTGAGGTGAGAGCATGTCGGAAAACAGGAACAGGACGAATGACCGTCCCCTGTTTATTCTTCAGTACCTGATACGCAATACAGATGATGATCATAAAGTGTCATTAACCCAACTGATGGATGTTTGCAAAGCAAGCGGGCACGGCGGGAACCGGCACACGATCAGCAACGATATTGACATCCTCTGCCGGTATGGCTTTGACATCATCTGCTCCAAAGAGGGCAACAAAAACACATACAGCTATGGCAGCAGGCAGTTGGACACGGCAGAGCTGCGCATGCTCATGGATGCCGTCTGCTCGTCGGTCGTCATTCCTCCTCAGAAATCGGAGAGGCTGGCGAAAAAGATCGCGCTGCTCTCGGGTCAGCATGATGCGGAAAAGCTCTGTTCCACGGTTTATCTGCGCAAGAAGGCCCGGATAGGCAACCAGCACATCTTTCTAACGATTGATGCCATTAATCAGGCTATCAATGAAGGGAAGAAGATCAGGTTTCATACCCTGGCGCTTACTGGCAACCGGGAATGCGTCATGAAGCATGGCGGAGTGTTGCACTCCGTTTCACCCTATTTAACCCTGTGGCAGAGTGACCGGTATTATGTCATTGGCTGGACAGACAACTGTTCGGCCATCTGCTCCTTCCGCGTTGACCAGATGGATATTCCCCAGTTGACGGACGAAGCGGCTGTTCCAAGACCAAGAGATTTTAATCCGGAATACTACTGTCAGACGCTGACAACGATGTGTGGGGATGGGCCGGAAATGGATGTGGCCCTGCTTTGTGATGATACGCTCATGGGCAGCATGATGGATCGGTTCGGGGACGGGTTTTCTTTTGAACGAGCCGGAACCCACCATTTTCTCGCAAAGGTTCACGTCAACGCCAGCAGCGCGTTCTGGGCGTGGGTGTTTGCGTTTGGCGGGAAGATGAAGGTGGTTGGTTCTGATCGGGCGAAAGAACAGTATGTAGCGCGTCTTCATGCAGCGCTCAGCGCTTGAGGCGAACTTCAGATGGATGGTGGCAGGACACATGAAGAATCATGTATGGGTTGATGGTCAGCTTCGGCAGACCAATAAACAGTTCAGCGCTTTGAAGCAGAAACAGAAGGAGCAAATCAATCAATGGCTAAAGGAAGAGACGGAGGCGTATTACAGCCTGCATCAGTGCTATCCCGTCGGACGGCAGTCGGAGGATGTGGTGGACAATGTTTATGCTTCGATTGAGCGAGCCGGCATTTGGATTCCCTATGGAGAGGTATACCAGCATTACATCAGCATCAAAACACGCTTGATCAATAGATTGAAAGCGAAGAAGAATGCAAATGAGCGTGAGGCGGAGCTTACCTCCCCCAAGGACGAGACGGATTGCTGACGCCATTTCAAGAACCCTTCCAATTGCGGATTCCCTGTAATTGCTGCGTTTTCAGGTTCCAGACGGTTGTCTGGAATTTTTTCTTTCTCAATTTTTGGAAAATGGTTTCCAAAAGCGTTCTTTTTTTACAAGTAAATAGTGAGAGCAGAAATTCTGGGAAACGAAAGGAGAACGAAGATGCAGCTGATGAACAGCCAAATTCAGAATATGCAAATGAAGAACGACGCGCATCCCAACCCGGAGAGGCGCTGCTATACCGTTGACGAGCTGACGCAGATCCTTGGGGTGGGCAGGAAAGCGGTCTATTCTCTGATCCGAAAGAAAGCGTTTCCCGCGATTCGGATCAACAGCATTGGCTACCGCATTCCCAAGGACAGCTTCAATGCTTGGATGCTCCGGCAGTAACGGCTGCCGGAACCGGGAGGGAGGCCCCGGCGACAGCCTCAAACTTTGGCGAGCGATGTGCTATCATCTTTTTTAGCAAGCAGGAAAGGAGGCTGCACAATGGCGGGCACAAAGGAAGCCACGACCATGTCCGTCCGGGAAATGCGCGAGCATCTCGGAATCAAGAAGACAGAGAGCTATTGGCTGATCAACAAGCGCTATTTTGACACGGTAACAATCGCCGGTCGCACACGCGTTGTCAAGGCGAGCTTTGAAGAATGGTATGCAGGTCAGACGCATTATCGCAAGGTGACCGGAGAGGAACCCGGTGCACGGCTGAAAACGGAATCCTATGGGATCAAGGATATCGCTGATATGCTTGGGATTACCACGAGCAGCGTTTATGATCTCTTGCAGCAAACGGGGCTGGAAACCGTGACGGTTCACTACCGGCTGCGGGTTCCCCGCAAAGCCTTTGATCAGTGGTACAGGCATCAGGATCACTATCGCAACGCTAAGGATCGTGAGCGCGACCGTCCCCTTGAAGAAAAGTCCATGACGGTTCCCGAGATGGGCAGGCTGCTCGGTCTCGACCGGCGAGAAGCATGGAAGCTCCACTACAGAATCAAGGACCAGCTTATGACGATCCGCGTCGCCAACAGGCCGCGCATCACCAGGGAGAGCTTTGAACAATGGTACGGGAATCAAACCCAGTATACAAAGGTTTCGGTTCCCCCGACGGCCTCCCTGCCGCCCGGACAGGAGGCACTGACTGAAAAGGCAGAGGAACAGAGAAAAGAGTACTACTCGCTTCATGAAGCGGCGAGCCTGCTGGATATGAGTGAGCGAGACCTATACCGCATGCTCACCTATCAGGAAATCCAGGGAAAGAAAATTGGCAAGAGCTGGTTCATCCGCTACGATGATCTCCGCTCCTTGCGGTAAGATAGAACCCGTTGGCCAGGCACAAGGAGGAATCGCGATGGCTTCGATCATCTCAAGGAACAACAGATATTGCGTGGTCTACTCCTACGTGGACGAGCAGGGCAACCGAAAGCAAAAATGGCAAACCTTCAAGACGCTGCCCGAGGCGAAGGCGAGAAAGACAGAGATTGAGTATAACCAGCAGCTGGGCGCCTTCACCATCCCAAACTGCACAACGGTCTCCGAGCTTCTGACGGAATATGTCTCGCTGTATGGCAAGGCGAAGTGGTCGATCTCCGCGTATACCAGCAATATGTCCCTGATCCGGCATTATATCGAGCCGCTGCTTGGAAGCGTAAAGCTCAAGGAGATCACGGCGAGAACGCTGGAGAAGTATTACCAGCTGCTTCTCAAAACACCGGCCGTTCCTAAAATGACGGACAGGAAAAACAAAAAATCATCGTCTTTGGTGACGCCGGCTACCATCCGTAAGGTTCACAATCTGCTCAGAAGCGCTTTCAACCAGGCAGAAAAATGGGATTTGATCGAGAAGAATCCCGCCCGCTACGCGACCATTCCCAAGGAGGAAAGCAGGAAGCGCGACATCTGGGACGCGCAAACGCTTTTCAAGGCCATTGACTGCTGCAAGGATGACCGGCTAAAGCTCTGTATGAACGTCGCATTTGCGTGCTCCCTGCGCATCGGGGAGCTACTGGCGCTGACGTGGGATTGCGTGGACATTTCCGAAGAAAGCATCATGACGGGGAAAGCCTACATCTATGTCAACAAGGAATTGCAGCGTGTGAGCAAGAGCGTGATGAGTACGCTGGAATCCAAGGATATCCTCGTCACATTTCCCGAACAGGGCGCGAAGAACAAGACCGTGCTGGTGCTGAAGAAGCCCAAAACACTGACCAGTACGCGCAAGGTATTTCTCCCCAAGACGGTGGCTGAGATGCTGGTGACCTGGAAGATGGAGCAGGACGCGACCATAGAAGCGCTGGGAAGCGAGTACACCAATTATCAGCTGGTGATCGCCACGCCTTACGGACTGCCTACGGAGGCGTCAAGGATTCGGAAGGCCATGAAGGATTTGATTCAAGACAACGACCTGCCGCCTGTTGTGTTCCACAGCCTGCGGCACTCCAGCATCACCTACAAGCTGAAACTCAACGGCGGCGACATCAAGGCGGTGCAGGGAGATTCGGGGCATGCGCAGGCGCAGATGGTCACAGACCAGTATTCCCACATCCTCGATGAAAACCGCAGGGCCAATGCACAGCTGGTTGAAAAAGCGTTCTACGGCGGACAGGGCGCTGAGAGCGTTGAAAGCGAGCAGGGCGCTGATACACAGGTGGCTGACCAGGCACAAGCCGCGGGAATGGATATTCAGCAGTTGATGAAGATTCTCAGCAATCCGGAGATGGTGAACATGTTGAAGATGCTGTCAAAAACGATGGGTTGATTCTGGATTGACGGATATAATCTTGACATCAGTAAAAACCCTATAATTAAAGAAATAACAGCCAGCGAGGAATGATATGCTCCCTTTATGAGAGACAGTGAAAAAACAAACTGTCATCATGAAGGGAGCATTGTTATGCCACAAAAAAGCAAATTGAACGCAGAGGAAAAAGTGGAGATTATCAGGAAGTACCAACAAGGGGAAATAAGCTTGGCTCAAGCAGCTCGAGAGGCAAGTGTCGAGACAGCGACGATCTATAGATGGAGCACACGCTATGAAGCAGAAGGGGCAGGCGGCTTTTTATCATATCAGAAGAACCGCGTCTATCCATCAGAACTAAAGTTAAAGGCGGTACAGGAATACCTGTCCGGGTCTGGCAGTCTCAGAGAAATCAGCAAAAAATATAAGCTGCGGAACGAACGTCAACTCAGCAACTGGATAAAGGTGTATCATGCTCATGGAGATTTCAACTCAGTCAAGTTTTCCGGAGGAGGAAGCTACATGAAGCAGGGACGGGACACCACGCAGGAAGAACGTGTTCAGATCGTCAAGGACTGTCTGGCCAGTGGAAAAAACTACGGCGAGATGGCCTTGAAGTACAAGGTGAGCTACCAGCAGGTACGCACATGGACGCTGCGGTTCGAGGAGATGGGCGAGGCCGGTCTGGAGGATCGGCGCGGGAAACGGAAGAAGGACCAAGTACCCAGAACTGAGCTGGAGAAGGCGCAGATCGAGATCGAACAGCTCAAGCATAAGCTGTATTTGGCGGAAATGGAGCGTGACCTGCTAAAAAAATTGGACGAGATCGAGAGGAGAGATGCCTTTCGGAAGTGAGACAGCGCCATATCTATGCCGCGATTCGGGAAGCTCACGAGAAAAAAGGGTATCCCATTGAGTTGGCCTGTGAACTGCTCCATGTGGCGCGCTCGGCCTACCACAAATGGGCCTCTGGAAAGCTGAGCCAGCGGGCTGCAGAAAATGAGCGTCTTGCGGATACGATTGAGAAGATCCATGAGGAAAGTCCGGATAAGGGCTACCGGAGACTCAATGACGACCTGCGTCATGACCACAGTATCCACGTCAATGACAAGCGGGTGCTTCGCATCTGCCGGGCCAGAGATATCCGTTCCACGATCAAGCACAACAACCATGGCTGCACGCGGCGAGCGAAGAACCCGCAGTATCTTGCCGAAAACCTTTTGGACAGGCAGTTTTATGCCGCAAAGCCCAATGAAAAGTGGCTCACGGATGTGACCGAATTCAAGTGGTTTGAGGGTGTGAAGGTACAAAAGCTCTATCTGAGCGCCATCCTCGACCTTTGCGATCGGCGCATCGTGTCCTATGTGCTCAGCGAACGCAATGACAATCCGTTGGTTTTCAAGACCTTTGATAAGGCTGTGAAAGCCAATCCGGACGCGCATCCTCTGTTCCATAGTGATAGAGGGTTCCAGTACACCAACCGCACCTTCCACCACAAGCTTGTGCAGGCTGGGATGACGCAGAGTATGTCCCGCGTGGCGCATTGCATTGATAACGGCCCGATGGAGGGCTTCTGGGGCATCCTGAAACGGGAACGCTATTACGGCAGACGGTTCATCAGCAAGCACGAGCTTGTTCAGATGATCCAGCAGTATATTCGCTATTACAACACAAGACGTGTCCAGCGCAATCTGGGTGTCCTGACGCCGATGGAAAAGCACACGCTTTGCCTCGCCGCATAAAAAGCGGCCAGCAGCGAATGGCTGCTGGTCGGGAAAACTTTATATTTTTTCTCTGTCCTCTTGACGGGGTGCGGTTCAGAATTCCACTCAGCTGGCTGTTACTTTTTGCTGTTCAGCGTTTTCATGAGTTCGAGAACCATGGCTTTGTCGTGACCATTGATGAGATTCCAATTGCTGAGCAATTCACGCTACGATTTATCATGATTAAAAGAGATTTGGACAGCTTATCAGGCAGGCTTTCGCACATTCCTCACGGGTATGGCCCGTGGCGTAGACATCTGGGCCGGGGAGCTTGTTCTGAGGATGCGTTCATCTCATCAGGATGTCCATCTGATTTGCGTTCTGCCGCACCCTGACTTTGAAAAGAGGTGGGACGCGGAATGGCAGGAAAGGTATCGTGCGCTTCGGCAGCAGGCCGACTATGAAGTTACCATCTGCGAAGCTGCTTGCAGGAGTGCCTATCAGCGCCGAAACGAATGGTTGGCGGATCATTCCGCGAGGGTAATCGCGATATATAATGGAACGAAAGGCGGCACACGAAACACGATTGAGTATGCAATGCAGAAAGGAATTGAAATCTATTACGCAAAAGGGTGGGAAATGCCACCTGCAAACAAAGGCGAACGACGTTAGAATATCCAACCGGGCGGATGATTTCAGCTAACGCCTCTTCTCAAATCATTAGCAAAAGTCCCACCAGCTTCATCTGGAAACAATCAGGTGATGTGCTTCGTGCCCGTGCATAAGTCCCTTCGCGGGCGTGTTGTGGGCAGAAAAAAGCATCCGAAAACCAGCAAAGGCAACCGCGTCGCTCACAAATGCTTGCATCCGTCGCTCACCAATGTTTGCAAAGAATCAGGAGCCCTCAAAATGCCGCGTTAGAAATTTGCGCAAAATGTTTGCAATTTGCTAACGCGGCTTTTTTCTGTTAGCAGGATTCCAAGGAGAAAAGTTCGCAAAAAAAGAAAATCCCCCCGTCTTTCGAGCAGGATGCGGTTTGCAGCATCGTGCTCTCAAAACGGGGAAATTTCCAAAAAATGGTGATCCCGGCGCGATTCGAACGCGCGACGTTCCGCTTAGGAGGCGGACCCTCTATCCTACTGAGGTACGGGACCATGTGCCGAAAAGCTTAGATATATCAAGGCTTTTCGGCTCTCTGCTCATTATGATTTCATGAGCATTTTTATTAACACATCAGTCAGTTTTTGACTGCCGCATTAACGGGGTTATTTTGCGCTGACATCGGGGATTCGTGTCCGCTCCGCCAAGTGTCAGCAGCTTGGCGAAAGACAATGGGGGTACGTTTCCGATGGAAGTCGAACTCCGTGCTCGCTTTCGATTTCTCGAAAAGGTGATAGGCGAGCTTCTTCTTAGGAGAGATGCTCACCGCTTCCCTTTCAGAGAACTGCACTGCCCTGTAATGCCCGATTTTCCTGCGTTTCCAGCAGATTTCTACGTTTTCGATGGTGGGCAAAGGAACGTAAAAAACCGCAATTTCCAACCGTGCTGTTAGACAAGTGTTAGATACGCTAACAAAGGCGGTAGTCCCCTTCGCCAACGTCGGAATTTGTTAGACGAAAATGCGTATATAATCATAACAAAGCAAAAGTAAAGCATTGATTGTAATTTGAAAAATATAAATTCGTGTGTTGCCGACCATATCGTCAATAGTTTTTGCTGAAATTCCAGAAAAACTTTCCGCAATGCAAATGTTTTGGGGAACTTGTTTTGCATTGCACCTGATAGGAAGTTAGAGAGCGAAGCAGAAAAAAGGAGATGCAGGAACGCAGACCACCTTTCCTCTGTGAAGAACGAAAATTAAGCTGCCACCCGTCCTCCGATTTCCTTGCTATTTCCCGAAATCAATGGTAAAATAAGAGCAGGTTAAGCAGGCTTTAACCTCAGCAGGAATTCTCTGGAAGGGAGTGTGTCAGCACATGGGCGTGTTTGTGAATCCTGATAACTCTGCGTTTCAGGTTGCCTTAAATTCTGAAATTTATGTGGATAAAAGCGGACTCATCCAGTACACCAATAAGGTTTTAAATACACTGCAAGGTTATATCTGCAACAGCCGTCCGCGACGGTTCGGGAAGTCCATCACTGCCAATATGCTGACGGCGTATTACAGCAAGGGCTGCGACTCGGAAGCAATGTTTGCTGGATTGGAAATCAGCAAGTCTGATGACTTCAAGAAGCATCTGAACAAATACGACGTGATTCACATTGACGTTCAGTGGTTTCTGGCAAACTGCGGTGACGCGGCTCATGTTGTAGCGTACATTACGAGCAGCGTGCTGGCTGAACTACGAGAAATCTATCCGACCGCTTTGCCTTCTGAAGTGTCTCATTTATCAGATGCGCTTTCGAGAATCAGAGAGAAAACAGGGCAGAAATTCATCATTATAATCGACGAATGGGATGCCTTGATTCGCGACCCGGCTGCAAACAGCCAAGTGCAAGACAGCTATATTACTTTTTGCGAAGCATGTTCAAAGGCACCGAACCGACAAAGTACATTCTGCTGGCTTATCTGACAGGTATTCTTCCCCTCAGGAAGGAAAAGTCACAATCTGGGCTGAATAACTTTGATGAGTTTACCATGCTCAGCGCGAGCAGATTGGCACCATACATGGGATTTACTGAAGTTGAAGTCAAGAAGCTGACCGAAAAATATCATCAAAACTTTAGTGAAGTAAAAAGCTGGTACGACGGCTATCTGCTGAAAGATACTCAGGTTTATAATCCAAGAGCAATCGTCAGCGCGATGCTGCATGGAGATTTCAAGAACTATTGGGCAGAAACAGCTTCCAGCGATGCCATCGTGCCGCTAATCAGCATGAATTATGACGGGCTTCAATTCGCCATTATCAAGATAATTTCGGGTGCAGAGGTCAAGGTGGATACGGCAGTTTTCACGAATGATCCGTCCAGTATCGCAAGCAAGGACGATGTGCTAACCTACATGATTCACTTGGGCTATCTTGGATATAATCAGAATCGAAAAACAGCGTTTGTCCCGAACGAAGAAATTCGGCAGGAGCTGACGATGGCGGTTGAAAGCAAGCGTTGGAATGAAATGATAACCTTTCAGCAGGAATCCGAGCGCTTGCTGGATGCGACGCTGGACATGGACGGTGCAGCCGTTGCCGCACAGATTGAAAAAATCCACCACGAGTACACATCTGTCATTCAGTATCATAATGAGAACTCGCTGAGCAGTGTGCTGACAATTGCGTATTTGAGCGCGATGCAGTATTACTTCAAGCCCATCCGGGAACTGCCGACTGGTCGAGGTTTTGCCGATTTCGTGTTCGTGCCGAAGCCTGAATACAGGAATGACTATCCGGCATTGATTGTAGAGCTGAAATGGAATCAGAATGCCCGGACTGCTTTGCAGCAAATCAGGGAGAAGGATTATCCAGCTTCGATATTGGATTACACGGGCGAGATTCTGCTGGTCGGTATCAATTATGACAGGGACAGCAAACAGCATCAGTGCCTGATTGAAAAGTACGAAAAGGAATAAGCAAAATGCCCGTCAGCAGGCGGTGAATAGCACGACTGCCAACGGGCGTTTTCAGTGCCGTCAGGAAGTTCCTGCGGCACTGAATATCTTCTCAATTATAAACTGGTTAAAAAGTCAATTGCCTCGTAAACATTTGAAAAGGTCAAGCACTTTTGACAAAGCCAGCGGTTTCGCTCATCTGTATCCGCCAAACTTGGAAGCCCATGATTCAGCAGATTCTCAACTGTCTGCCGCGCATTAACGACTGCCGTTCGGTAGTTTTGTGCAATTTCCGCTGTTACATCAGCATCACCTTTTCGATAATTAGGTACCTTGGTGAGCAAACGTTCCATAACTCGTTTCTTCTCGGCTACTGTTTGAATTGGCGGTACGCTAAATTCGTAGTGCAGCATCAACCAATACTCGATGCAGCCGGTAGTCATCAGCAGTCTAATCCGGATACCGGGCTTTTTGCGCAATGAGCGAAGGCGCTTAATAATTCTCATGCGTACGTCCCACGAGTCAGCATCCTTTGTTTCCACGTCGAAAAAGAACCAAATTTCATCTGTTACTTCAGCATTGTCTATGTATTTTTTGTTATTTCTGAATATTCTATCAGCTTCTGCAAATAAGCCAGTAGTGTTTACACGTTTGATAACAGCAACATCACGAAATTCTTTTTTCAGAAAATCCATGTAGACCTGTTCACTTTCGCCTTCACAGAATACCACAATGTACTTCTTGCTTTCTCTGATTTGGTGTGGCATTTACTGTACCTCCTCGATTTCAACATCTGGTATTGCACCGTATTTGCCTACAAGATACCCTTTTCGAATGTTATCGGTTGTGCGGGTTGAAAACTCGCTAAGGCTATATAGCTCAGATGTGCCATCTTTGTCATGTTTATCAACAAAGTACAGCTGATCCTTCCGTAACAGCTCAAGGTTCATTAGCTCCGTATTGTGTGTCGTAAAGACAATTTGCGCGCCATTGGGATTAGAGGCTTTGCTTTGGAACTTTGCAATGATATAGTTCACCAGCATTGGGTGCAGTTCTCGTTCCAATTCGTCTACGAGCAAAATGCCGCCTATACGCAAGGCAGATTCAATTGCAGGAGCAAGTGCCATTAGTTTTCGTGTGCCATCTGATTCATCAGAAAGTTCAAGCTCATAGTTTTCTTTCTGCCCGTTGCGTTTTTCGCCTTGATGACTTGCTTTTGCAGAAACTTCCCCCATTTTCAAATGAATTTCGCCGTTGTTGGAGGTTTCGGCAAGAACGTGCATAAATTGCACAAGAGCATTTTTTAGCTTTTCCGGAATATTACTTGGCAAAGTTTCATCGTCTTTAATTTCGCTGCTGTTGAACTCAAATTGTATATCACGAATACCCAGATCTGCCGCCTTTGCGTAGTCAGCAATTGCTTTCAGCATATTCTTATCCTCGGAATACTCAATTAGCTGACGTGGTATATCGGAATAGTCTCGTGAAAAAAACACCTGATTACGGAACCACCGCATCGCAGCAATGCAAGCTGCGTCATTCATAGTGCAGGCCACAGAGAAAAACAGCTGATTTTCAGCAACCATTTCACCAATTAAGGCACGTTTGCTTTTTTCCTCTGTAAAGGAAAAATTTTGTCCATCACGAGAAAAGACCAATGCTTTTTGTCCCTTGGGGGCATGATATAGGTATTCTGAATGGATTTTATTCCGTGTGGCAGAAAAGCCATAGTAATACCTGATGCCACTTGAAACGTATTCAAATGCAAATTCCGTAGGTTCGTTCTCGGAATAATCATTCAGTGCAAAAGGTGTTACAGGAATTTCCGCACGTTCATGCTGCGTTCGCTGTGCATTGCGGATAAACTGTACAGCAAGCCAAAAGGCACGAATCACATTGCTTTTCCCTCCACCATTTTTTCCGTAAATTGCAGCGGCAGGAAGCAGCTTAATCGTGGACGACATTGGAATCAAGCATTCCTTAAACGGACTGAGTCCAGAAGCCTCCATAGAAAGTACAGCCTCATCCCGAAAAGAGCGATAGTTCTTGAACTGAAATTTAATGAGCACTAAACCCACCTCCTCAAATCTCAATGATAGTATAGCACAAAACCGTTAGAAATACAACAGAATAAATCAGTTTTTTTGATTTTATCGGCTTGATTTTACTCTGTATGTGTATTTCTCATTTTCTTGTCGGATGTGCTTATTGTGTGTTCGGCATAGCAATGCAGTTTTGTGTCAGAAATCTTCATTGATGCTGAAAAAGACTTCCATTGAACTTTCAAAACGTTTCCGGACTAATATCTGATACTGACTGCGCCCTTGATGGCTTTTCACATTATCGTGCTACGCCGTCCGAACGGCCTGTTATCTTCTCGTTTGACACATTTCACTTTTTGTATTTATATAGTATGTTCATTGAAATGTAGCATAGTAATTGTATCAAGTTTTCAATGGAAACTCGGAGGTGAAATGACCGTATCGACTGACGGGCGTTTTCGTTACCTTCCCCCTTGCATCCTTTGTGTTCGCATGATATAATTATTGTGGATAATACTTTATCCATTTCGCAATAATATCGCTGATATATCTAATATTTTATCCGCAGGAGGATGCTATGAACTTCGTATGGGAAACTTCGGAGGAAATTGACCTTGCCATTGCCCAGCGTCTTGCGCAGATTCGGAAACGCCGCGGCTTATCACAGCTTCAGCTGAGCGAGAAAAGCAATGTCAGCTACGGCAGCATCAAGCGTTTTGAATGTCATGGGCAAATCTCCCTGATTTCACTGACCAAGCTGTGTGTCGCGCTGGACTGCGCAGACGAGCTTCGCCGCCTGTTCAGCAATGTGGAATATGCCAGCATTGAGGAGGTTCTCCGTGAAAGAACGCAAGGTTGAGGTGTTTCTGGATGACCGATTCGTAGGCACGCTGGCGGAAACTGCCGACCGTCGGGTTGCCTTTGCCTATTCGGATGAATGGCTGGAAACAGGCTTTTCCATCAGTCCTTTTTCGCTGCCAGTTGAGCAGAAAGTTTTTGTGCCGACTGCAACGCATTTTCAGGGATTGTGGGGCGTGTTTGCCGACAGCTTGCCGGATGCATGGGGGCGCTTGCTGGTAAACAGAATGCTGCGCGCTCGCGGATTAGTCGCTGAAGATGTAACGCCGTTGGAACGCCTTGCTATCGTTGGTGACTCCGGCATGGGCGCGCTGACATACCGTCCGGCGTGGGACGTGCATCGGGAAGAATCGCTTTATGATTGGGACGAACTCGCCGAAAAGTGCCGCGCTGTTCTTCATCACGAGGATGTTTGCGACCTTGATGCGCTGTTCCAGATGGGCGGCAGCAGCGGCGGCGCGCGTCCTAAGGTGATGACAGCGGAGTGGATTATCAAGTTTCCTGCTTCTGGCGATATGCGGGATACAGGGTTCATGGAAAAGGAGTACATGGATTGCGCTGCCGATTGCGGCATTGTCGTGCCGGAAACGCGGCTGATGCCGTCCAAGCAGTGCAGCGGCTATTTTGCTGTGCGCCGTTTCGACCGGGAGCAGCACAGCAGTCGCATCATCCGACGCCATATGCTGACAGCAGCTGCCATTTTGGAGTTGGACTGGCGTATGCCCTCGCTGGATTACAACGCGCTCATGAAGCTGACAAGCATCTTATCCCGCAGCAATTCACAGGATTTGGAGCAGATGTACCGCCGCATGTGCTTTAATGTGTTCGCCCACAATCGGGATGATCACGCAAAAAATTTCAGCTGGCTGTACGATGCACAGTATGACTGCTGGCATCCGTCGCCCGCTTACGATTTAACTTGGAGTACAACCTATTATGGTGAACACACGACCACGGTGAATGGCAATGGGCGTGACCCCGGCATGACGGAAGTATTAGCGGTAGGGCGAGCGGCTGGAATGACGGCAAAAGTATGCAAACAGATTGCAGAGGAAATTCGGGAGAAAACGGAAGGACTGGAGCGGAAGTATCGTGAGGTGCGGGCATGAAGAACAGCGCAGGATGCACCGTCAATGGCAAAAGAATATATCTTTTTTCATAAGCCAATGCTGATGATGGCGGGAAATCCAGAAATCGCAACTTAAAAGCCATTTTTTTCGTCTTGATTAGCATTTCATACTATTTCCAGATGAGAATGCGCTAATATGCGCCGCGAATTTTTCGTTCTGGCTAACGGGAGTGAAATGCAGCGTAGCAGCGCTACGCTCAATGGAACGACCGGACGCCAGAGCGGAAAAGGCGCAAGCAGATGGCGCAGACGAATGCAGGAAATAGTATTACACCAGACGAAGCGACGGCGTGGCGTTGAGCGTCAGGGGCGCAAGCTCGCCCTTTTTCATCCGATAGTATGCCGCAGAGCCAATCATCGCCGCGTTGTCGGTGCACAGGTCGAGGCGCGGCATGTACAGCGGCAGGTGCGCATTGTCGGCGGCCTCCTGCATCATCCGGCGCAGCAGACGATTCGCGGAAACGCCGCCCGCCATTGCAAGCGCGGGGGCGTGAGTGTCCTTCGCCGCCAGCATCGCCTTTTCCACCAGCGCCGAAACGACGGCGTAGCGGAACGACGCCGCCATATCCGCCTTCGGGAGCGGTTCGCCCTTCATCTCCATCTTGTTCGCCGCGTTCAGGAACGCCGTTTTCATGCCGGAGAAGGAATAGTCGTACTTGCCGGGGGTGTGCGGATGCGGGAGCGAGAGGAAATGCGGGTCGCCCTCCTCTGCCAGTGCGTCGATGCGTGGGCCGCCGGGGTAGGGGAGCGTCAGTACGCGCGCCGCTTTGTCGAACGCTTCGCCCGCCGCGTCGTCCATCGTCTGACCAAGCAGGGTGTAATCGCCGTAGTCGTTCACGCGGACGATGTGGCTGTGTCCGCCCGATACGACAAGGCACAGAAACGGCGGCTTCAAATCCGGATTGGAGATGTAGTTCGCGGACACATGCCCTTCGATGTGGTTGACGGGGATGAGCGGCTTGTTTGCGGCGTAGCTCAAGCCCTTCATGCAGCTGACGCCGGTGAGCAGCGCGCCGACAAGCCCCGGCCCGTAGGTGACGGCGAGGGCATCGACATCCTGCAAGCGCATGTTCGCTGCCCGGAGCGCCTCGTCAATCACGCGGTCGCAGGCTTCGACGTGCGCGCGGCTGGCGATTTCTGGAACGACGCCGCCATAGAGCGCATGAAGGTCAATCTGGCTGAAAACGATGTTGGAAACAATGGTGCGTCCATTTTCAATGATGGCGGCGGCGGTTTCGTCGCAGGACGTTTCCAGCGCCAGAATGCGAACGTGGTCTTTCACCTGCAAGGCATCAAGCTGCGCGCGGGCAGATTCAGTGTAGGTCATGGGAATACGCCCCTTATTGTTGATTTCGTAGCTTCACGGTGGCAATGATGAGCAGAATCCCCATCAGTGCCGCCCAGACAATGCCGATGATTTGCGCATAGTCAATGAACAATTGCGTCGGCATTAAACGGATGAGCAAATCCGTTTGCGGATTGAGCAGCCACAGGTTGTTTGTGAAGGCGATTTGATGGAAGAGGATGAACAGCCGGTCAAAATCCATCGCCGCCAGCAGCGCAAGGATGGCGACAAACGCCAGCATACAGCAGGCGGTTCGCCGGACGATTCGCCAGAAGAACCGCTGTTTCCGGGAATAGAGCCAACCGACCAGCGTCAGGAGGATGCTGCCCAGCGAAAAACGACGGCACAGGCTGAACAGCGTCCGCACGTCCGCCATATGCGTTTGCTCACGCTCGTTAAAAGCGTTGTATGCTATGCCGTTCATGGAAAATACGAGCTGGAAGTCGCCCTCGCCCTTGAGGTAATCGGTAATCAGCTTGGCGGCGGCACCGTATTGCTCCGCCGGAAAGCCGGTTGCTTCAGGCGGAGCGGTGCGCAGCATGAGCGTTTGCATCAGGGAAGGCTGCGTACCGACCCCGTAAACGATGGCTGCCAGCATGGTCAGGCAAAGCAGAAGCGCCGACAGGATGGAAACGAGTTGATAGCGCACCGGAAAATCTCCTTTCCGGGGAAAGCAATATAACGGCGAGAACCCTCCCAGCAGACACTGAGAGGGTTTCGGCATTACTGCATCTTCAAATAGGCGGTGATGAAGCCCTCAAGGTTGCCGTCCATCACGTCGTCAATGTTGCCGGATTCGTAGTTCGTGCGGTGATCCTTGACCATCGTGTAGGGCTGGAAGACGTAGGAACGAATCTGGCTGCCCCATTCAATCTTCTTCATTTCGCCCTTGATGTTCGCCATTTCCTCTTCCTTGGCGCGTTCACGCAGTTCCAGCAGCTTCGCCTTCAGCATTTTGATACACGTCGCGCGGTTCTGCACCTGATCGCGCTCGGTCTGGCAGGAGACGACGATGCCGGTCGGGTAGTGCGTCATGCGGACGGCGGAGGAGGTCTTGTTGACGTTCTGTCCGCCTGCGCCGCTGGAGTGGTAGGTGTCCACGCGGACGTCCTTCATGTTGATTTCGATGTCGGAATCATCGTCCTCCAGCATGGGGGCGACGTCCAGCGACGCGAAGGATGTGTGGCGGCGGGCGTTTGCGTCGAACGGGGAGATGCGGACGAGGCGGTGTACGCCCTTTTCGCCGCGGAGGTAGCCATAGGCGTGGTCGCCGCTGACCTCGAAGGTTACGGATTTGATGCCGGCTTCGTCGCCGTCCAGCAAATCCAGCACCTTGACGGTGAAGCCCATCTTTTCACAGTAGCGGGTATACATGCGGTAGAGCATGGACGTCCAGTCCTGCGCTTCTGTTCCGCCCGCGCCCGCGTGGAGGGACAGCACCGCGTCATTGTCGTCATAGTCGCCGCGCATGAGGGTTTCCAGCTCCAGCGCGTCGGTATGCTCTTTAAGCGTCGCCAGCTCATCCACCGCTTCGGTGACGGTATCTTCGTCCTTCTCTTCTTCCGCCATTTCGAGCATGACCTCGATATCATCGGCGGAAGAAAGCAGTTTTTCGTAGTGCTCGAGTTTGCCTTTGAGGTTGGAAACCTTCTGGTTGACCTTCGCGGAGTGATCCGGGTCATTCCAGAATTCGGGCTGATTCATTTCCTCGGTCAGCTCATCCAGCTGTTCGCGGATATGGTCAATGTGGAGGGCATCGCCCGCGGCAAGCAGGGATTTACGAATCTCTGCCAGTTCGCTGCGATACTGGGGAATATCTATGAGCGCCATGTTTAATCTCCTTCAATCGTCAGGAAAGGCTTTTTTCTGGTTGGTGATTTTGCTTTTGGGGTGGATTGATGCTTGATTTTTTATGTTGCGGGGGTTTCGCTCCTGCGGGAGCGACAAGGGGGCATGAAAACAGACGAAGTCTGCGGTCGCCCCCTTGACCCCTTCGCATTCGCCCTCCGGATGTTACTGGTTGGTTTATGTTAGTTGGGGCACGAAAGGTACACTAACTAAAAAGCAACAATTACAACCTACTATGCAAGAGGGCACCGAAGGGGTGGAGGGGGCGATCGGAAAGCCCCCTCCTCGCGTCCGCAGACGCGAAATCCCTGCATAAACACGCGAAAATTACATTGGAATTGCCACCTACTCAATCGCGAAAATGGGTCAAGGGAGTTACTCCCTTGTTTCTTTGTCCTTCCCGCAGCAGTTCTTGTACTTCAAGCCCGAACCGCAAGGGCAGGGGTCGTTGCGGCCAACACGCTCTGACGGCTTCACCCGCTTGGGCTGGCGCGGCTGACCGTTGCCGGGCACAATCGGCTTGCCCTCGACGGGGCGAACCGCTGCCTGCACACGTTCCGGCGTGCGCTCAATGCGCAGCTGATACATGCGGCGCACCGTGTCTTCGCGAATCAGGTGATTCAGCTCGTCGAACATGTAGCCCGCTTCAATCTGATACTCGGTGACGGGGTTCTTGCCGCTGTACGCGCGGAAGCCGATGCCATCGCGCAGACGATCCATTGCGTCAATGTGATCCATCCAGCGCACATCCACCGCGCGCAGCAGCACAACGCGCTCCACTTCGCGCATGTCCAGCCCGATTTCCGCCAGCGCCGTCTCGCGCTCCTCGTAGAACGCCTTCGCGTCGTCCTTGAGCGCCTGCGCCAGCGCGTCGCGGTCACCGGAGCGGACGACATCCTCCAATTCGGCAATCTTGCCGTGGTGGATGCACAGGTTTTCCAGATAATTCGTCAGCTGCGGAATATCCCAATCCGTGCCGTCATCAGACGCGCAGTGGCGGGAGAGCGCGGCGTCAATCAGCTTGTACGCCATGCCGATAATGTTGTCGCGGACGTTCTCGCCCATCAGCACGCGGCGGCGCTGACCGTAGATAATCTCGCGCTGGCGGTTCATCACGTTGTCGTATTCCAGAACGTGCTTGCGGATCTCGAAGTTGCGACCCTCGATGCGCTTCTGCGCGGATTCAATCTGCTTGGTGAGCATTCCCGCCTGAAGCGGCTCGTCGTCCTTGAGCCCCAGACGCTCGACCATCGGCATGATGCGGTCGCCGCCGAAGAGACGCATCAGGTCGTCCTCCAGTGAAATGAAGAACTGGGTCGAACCGGGGTCGCCCTGACGACCCGCACGGCCGCGCAGCTGATTGTCAATGCGGCGGGATTCATGGCGTTCCGTGCCGATGATATGCAGACCGCCGGTTTGCAGCACGCGGTCATGCGCTTCGTCGGTGGTGCGCTTGAAGTCCTTGTAGAGGGACTGGTACTTTTCGCGCGCGGCAAGAATTTCGTCGGACACATCTTCCGCGTGCCCCGTCGCGGCTTCAATGATTTCCTCGTCATAGCCGTCCTGACGCATGGCGCGGCGGGCGAGGAATTCCGGGTTGCCGCCCAGCAGAATGTCCGTGCCGCGGCCAGCCATGTTGGTGGCAATGGTGACGGCGCCCCAGTGACCTGCCTGCGCGACGATTTCAGCTTCCTTGGCGTGGTTCTTGGCGTTCAGCACCTCATGCTGGATGCCGCGGCGCTGGAGCATGGCGGAGAGCATTTCGCTCGTTTCAACCGTGACCGTGCCGACCAGCACGGGCTGACCGTTGGCGTGCACCTGCGCAATCGCGTCCACAACGGCGTTGAACTTCGCCTTCTTCGTCTTGTAGACCATGTCGTCCAAGTCCTTGCGGATGTTGGGCTTGTTGGTCGGAATCTGCACGACGTCCAGCGAGTAGATGTTCTGGAACTCGTCCTCTTCCGTCTTCGCCGTACCCGTCATGCCGGAGAGCTTGTGGTACATGCGGAAATAGTTCTGGAAGGTGATGGTCGCCAGTGTGCGGCTTTCGCGCTCAATGGTCACATGCTCCTTGGCTTCAATCGCCTGATGCAGACCCTCGGAGTAGCGGCGGCCAATCATCAGGCGGCCCGTGAATTCGTCAACGATGATGACCTGATCGTCCTTGACGACGTAGTCCACGTCGCGCTTCATCAGGAAGTTGGCGCGCAGGGCGCAGCTGACGTGGTGGTTCAGCTCGGCATTTTCCGCGTCGTTGATGTTGGTGATGCCGAACGCGGCTTCGACGCGCTGGGCGCCCTCGTCGGTCAGGCTGATGGCCTTTTTCTTCTCTTCAATCTCGAAGTGAACGTCACGTTTGAGCGTGCGGACGACCGCATCCACCTTCGCGTAGAGGTCGGTGGATTTGTCGCCCGCGCCGGAGATAATCAGCGGGGTGCGCGCTTCGTCAATCAGGATGGAGTCCACTTCGTCGACGATGGCGAAGTTGTGGCCGCGCTGCACCAGCTCGCTTTGGCGGATGACCATGTTGTCGCGCAGGTAGTCGAAGCCCAGCTCGTTGTTCGTGCCGTAGGTGATGTCGCAGGCGTAAGCGGCGCGGCGCTCGGCGCTGTCCAGATCGTGGACGATCAGGCCGACGCTCAGCCCCATGAAGCGGTGGACTTTGCCCATCCACTCGCTGTCGCGGCGCGCCAAATAGTCGTTGACGGTTACGACGTGCACGCCCTTGCCGGACAGCGCATTCAGGTACGCGGGCAGGGTGGACACCAGCGTTTTGCCCTCGCCGGTCTTCATTTCGGCGATGCGCCCCTGATGCAGCACCAGACCGCCCATCACCTGCACACGGTACGGGCGCATTCCCAGCACACGGGCGTCGGCTTCGCGGATGGCGGCGAACGCTTCGGGCAGAATGTCATCTTCGGTTTCGCCATTTTGCAAGCGCGTGCGGAATTCATCCGTCTTGGCACGCAGCTGCTCGTCCGTCAGCGCCTTGTATTCATCTTCGAGGGCTTCCACGGCGTTGACCGTCTTTTGAAGCTTTTTGACCTCCGCGTCATTGCTGCTGCCCAGCAGTTTTTTGACCCAATCGAACATAAAGTTCTCCTTTCAATATAGAAACAATTTCTGATAATATTTGGAAAATCACAATCATATGAGCGCACCTATTCCTGAATAGACACACTACTCTTTCATTATAACATGAAAGCCCCCGAACATGCAAGTGCTCAGGGGCAATAATCTGCCTTTACGCTCGTGCAAACTGCTGTTACTGCTCCGCCAATTCAGGGTGGGGAATCAGCAGCAAAACGCGATGCGCCTTGTCGGACAGGATGCGGCATGGGTCGTAGAAGGGAATTTCCGCCCCGGCTGCTTCGGCGCAAAAGGTGACAATATCGGACGGCTTGTCCTTCATAGCCGCTGTATACCGTGCGTACAGGTCGGGCGAAAGCTGAATCTCCACGGTTTCACCGTCCACAAGACGCATCAGCTGGGTCAGCAGTTCCTGCTCGGTGGAGACGTACAGCCCGTGCGCCTGATAGTAGTTCGGAACGCCGCTCAGGTCGGGGAAAGTGTACCCGCGATTGGGCGTGTGGTCGATGGACATATCCGCTTCACCCATGGCGTAGTTGCTGTGGAACACATGCCCGTCGAAAGCGGCCCCCCATGTTGCGTCAAGAAAGCCGAAATTGGTCACATTCCATGCATGCAAACCGGCTTCGCCGCTTGTGTCTGACGCTTCGCCGATGATGGTCGCGCATGGAATGCCCGCAAGCCGATAGAGCAGTGAAATCGCCTGCGCATATCCTGCGCAGGTGGCTTCGCCATACAGCAAAGCGCCCACGGCCGCGTGCTGCCACATGCTGTCGGGAGAATAGGTTGTATTCTGTACAAGCCGTTCGTATAGCGCCAGCGGGTCGGGATTTTCGTTCACCCACGACTGTGCTGTCTCCAGCAGCTGTTTGCGCAAGGCTGATGCCTCTTCGGCGGAACAAAGGTAGCGCGGTGAAATGCTTTGGGCGACATCCGGCTGATTGCGCTGATAATGGACACGGTAGGATTCGATGTGAAACAGCTCCGGATAGTCGTTGCGCATGTTATCCAAGGTCTGTACCAGCAGATTGTAGGACGTTCCGGCGGGAAGTTGAATGCTGCCTTCCTGCGCCATGAGTTTTGGATACAGGAAATTGCGCAGGCTACGTTCGCCGGGCGGCATCATGCGGACAGAGAGCATGGTTTCCGCCGGATAGGGCGTATCCGGCTCCTGCTGGGCGAGCAGGGTCGGGGCGGTGAAGAGGATCAGCAGAACGCACAGCAGGGGGAGAAAACGGATTTTCCGCACAGAAATCCCTCCTTTCGGTGGAAGACGGGGAAAAGCTGTGGATAATACTATTTCCAGATTCACCTGCGCCATCTGCTTGCGCCTTTTCCCTTCTGGCGTCCGCTCATTCCACTTAGCGTAGCGCTGCTACGCTGCGTTTCATTCACGTTAGCCAGAATGAAAAATTCGCGGCGCATCTTGGCGCATTCTTATCTGGAAATAGTATAAGAGAACAGTCCAGCCGTGCAAACGCGCCAAGCTGGACTGTATTCTTAGAAATAAACACGCGGACACTGTATGAAAGTGTGCTCAACTCAATCGCGAGAAGGGTGTCGAGAGGGTCGAAGACCCTTTGGCAGGGTCAAGGGGCAGCGCCCCTTGGGTTCTCCCTTAATATGCCGCGCGGGGATTGCTGCCGTAGAGCACCGCGAGGGTCTCCTGACCCGCGGAGCCGTCCACGGAAAGCCCGTTGCGGGACTGGAAGGAGCGAACCGCCGCGACGGTCGCATCATCGTAATAGCCCGTGACGGCTGCCAGATAGCCAAGCTGCTGCAAGCTGTCCTGCATCTGCACCACTTCGTCGCCGCGGTCGCCCTTGCGGAGCGTTTTGTACTCCGTCGTTTTCGCCGCTGCCGCAACCGCTGTGCCGCTGTACAGTTTTGTCAGCGTCTTGTTGCCCGCGATGCCGTCCACCGGCGTCACCTTGTTGCGAATCTGGAATGCGCGGACAGCATCCTGCGTCGTTGCGCCGTACACGCCGTCGCGCGAACCGTCGTAGTAACCCAGTTCGTACAGCGTCGCCTGCATGGTGCGCACTGCCGCGCCCGTGTCGCCGGGGCGCAGCGTCGCGTATTCGTCGCTGTCCACCGCGTCAGAGGAGTACAGAAGCGTCAGCGTCTTGTCGCCCGCAATGCCATCCACCGGCGTGATGTTCATCTTCTTCTGGAACGCCTTGACCGCTGCCGTTGTGCCGGAGCCGTAATCGCCGTCAATCGTGCCGGTATAATAACCCTTCTGCTTCAGCGTCGTCTGCAGCTGGCGAATCGCCGCGCCGCTGTCACCCGGCCGGAGCGTGGTGTACTTGGATGTATCCGTGCTGCTGGAGGTGGTGAACAGCGCACGCTGGGTCGCGGGCCCTGCCTTGCCGTCCACACGCAAGCCCTGCGCCGACTGGAACGCGACGACTGCTGCCGTCGTTGCCGCGCCGTATTTGCCGTCCACGCTGCCGGAATAGTAACCCTTGTTTTTCAGCGCCTTCTGGAGATTGCGAACCGCCGTGCCGGTGTCGCCCTCGGAGAGCGTCGTGTAGCCGTCCACGGAGGTGGAAGCGGTCGCCGTCGGCATGGAGCTGGCAGCAATCGCCGCATCGGAATAGAGGCGGTTCAGGGTGGATGTGCCTGCTTTGCCGTCCGCCTTCAGGCCGTTCGCCGTCTGGAAGGCGATCACTGCCGCCTTTGTCGCGTCGCCGAAAGAGCCGTCCGCTGTGCCGGTCAGGTAGCCCAAGGATTTCAGGCGCGTCTGCATCGCCTTGACGGCGCCGCTGTTCTTCATGCCGGACTCCAGCGTCGTGCCGATGGAGGACACGGGCGTGGAGGATTTCGCCGCGGAGGAAGAATACAGCGTTTGCAGCGTCGAAGGCCCGGCGACACCGTCGGTGTACAGGCTCTTGTACTTTTTCTGGAACGCCTTGACGGCGTATTCTGTCGCACCCTCATAGTTGCCGTCCGGCGAACCCGCCATCCAGCCCAGTTCAATCAGGCGCGCCTGCAGCGTGCGGACGCGTGTGCCGGACGAACCGCTCTGGAGATAATACTCAGTGGAGAGGTTTGGGGTCGCGGTGGTTTTCGGCTTGGGGGTTGCGGTCTTGCGCGGAGTAGCGGTTGCGGCGGCTGCCTTGACAGCGTTGGAGCTGTTCAGCTTTGCCATCGTCGATTTGCCCGCGATGCCGTCCACCAGCAGATTGTTGCGGTCTTGGAACGCGCGCAGCGCCTTCTCCGTCGCGTCGCCGAAATCGCCGTCAACGCTGCCGGTGTAGTAGCCAAGCTGCTTCAAGCGGCGCTGGAGTGTTTTGACGTCAGCGCCGGACGAGCCTTTTTTGAGAACGGCAGCCGCAGTTGGCGTGGGCGTTGCGGTCGGCCGCGCAGTGGTGGCGACGCTGCCGGGCGGCGTGGTCACCACGGTGACAATGCCGTTGGACGTAATCACGCCCGGCTGTGTCGTCGGCATGACGGTGTTCGTGCCGAAATTGAAAACGGATTCAACCGTCGGCGTGGGCGAAGGAGTGGGCGTGGCGGTGCGCTGGGGCGCTGTGACAGCAACCGTATTGTAAACAACACCCTGATTGGACAGGTCGCCCGACAGGTCGTCCGGCGGCACAAAGCAGCCCGTCAGCGTCATGGACAGCGCCAAAACACCGCACAGGGCAGCGCCCTTGAGAATGCGGTTGCGAACAGTTGCAGCGGCATGATTCTTCATGATGATAATTCCCTTCCTTCACACTCAGGGCGAGCGGAGCAAGCGTTATCCTCCTGCCGGATTTGCCGGAAAGAGGCGTATGGGCAATCGCCCATCTATATTGTACACATTTATCGGGCAGTGTGCAAGGGCTAAATTGCACTTCCCCTGCCGGAAAGTGGCGAAAAGCCCACGCCTTCCAATGATATAACGAAACAAGCGGCGCTTTTCCTCCCTTTCCGCTGGATTAGACGGAGAAAAACGCGGATTTGTTCCGCTGAATCAACTATTATTCGACATGTGTGCCGGATTTTCCTGCTGCGAGAACCGTTTCGATATGAAAAACCCCGCCGGAGGATTCCGACGGGATTGGCTTATTCATGCTTGCGAACCTTGCATTTCAGCACGGCATCCACTGCTTTGCCCATTTCCGGCAGCTGAATGTCCATCAAGCGGCCTTCGTCGCACTTCTTGGCAAGTTCGGGCTGAATCGGCAATTGCGCCAGCATCGGCAGTCCATACTGCTTTGCGACATCCGCCGTGCGCCCTTCGCCGAAGGGGTACAGGCGCTTGCCGCAGTCCGGGCAGGTCATGTACGCCATGTTTTCCACCAAGCCCAGCACGGGGATGTTCATCATCTGCGCCATTTTGACGGCTTTTTCCACAATCATGCCGACCAGCTCCTGCGGGCTTAAGACAATCACGATGCCATCCACCGGCAGCGACTGGAACACCGTCAGCGGCACGTCGCCCGTTCCCGGCGGCATATCCACATACAGGCAGTCCACATCCCCCCAGCACACATCCGTCCAGAACTGCTTGACCGTGCCCGCAATCAGGCTGCCGCGCCAGATAACGGGGTCGGTGTCGTGTTCCAGCAGCAGGTTGATGGACATGACCTTCACGCCGTTTTTGGCTTCCTGCGGCAGGATGCCCAGCTCATTGCCGACCGCCTTGTCGTGGATGCCCAGAATGCGCGGCATACTCGGCCCGGTGATGTCCGCATCCAGCACCCCGGCGATTTTCCCGCGCCGCGCCGTTTCGCACGCGAGCAGACCCGTTACCAGCGATTTTCCCACGCCGCCTTTGCCGCTGACGACGCCGATGACCTTCTTTACCCGGCTGCCCGCGTTCGCCGGGGCAAGCAAACTCTGCGGCTTCTGCCGCGATGCGCACGCGCTCCCGCACGAGGAGCAGTCATGCGTACATTCTTCTGCCATCATGTTCACCTCTGCATCAGATTCATGGGGTATTATAGCATCCGTTTGGGAATGCGTCAAGCTGTCATAATGCCCGAATCGGGAAGTACAGATACTCCTGCTGCGTTTTCGGGTCGGTGAATTCCTGCACCGCGCCGACGAGCTTCAAGCCGTTTTCGCGGAAGTAATCGACCATGCGGCTGAATGTGTCCGCGCGGCGATTCTCTATGGCAAGGTACTCATACCCCGGCACGACCCACTTCGTCCATCCGTCCGGCACTTCCGCGTCGATGGGACATTCCACGCCCGCGAGGTACAACCCGTGCGAGAAGCCGTCTGTCCACGGCAGGAACGAACGGGTTTCGTCGCTCATCACGCCCCAAATGCCGAGCAGCGCGCCGTTTTCGTCGCGGCTGGCGACGGGGGAGACTTCGTCGAAGTGGGCGTTTGCGTCCGACCAGAGCATGGGGATGAAGCCTTCGCCGTCGTCTGTCGAGCCTTCGATGCCGATGACGGCAAAGGAGGGCTTGACGATTTTCTGAATGTTGAGGGATGATTCCATGGTGATACCTCCGATGCTATCTTATTCCCTATTCCGCCACAAGTCATTCTTGCGAATCTTCACCCGCGGAATGCTCGTCGTCAAGTCCACTTCATATATGTCTTCCTCCGTCGGATGCAGAATCACATGCACCTTCTGCCCCAGCGCCGGTTCAATGGTGGACGTATGAAACAAAATCAGCGCATTCCCCGTGCTCGGATGCGTACATTGCAACTCAATAAAGAAGCGATTGTGTTTGACGGGTGCAGTGTAGCTGACGGTCGCTGCCGTGTGCAGCCCGATTCGCCGCAGTTCCCAGCGCGGCTTCAGGCGCTGGAAGAAATCGACGATGGCGGCAGGGGAGAAGGAGCGCAGCGTCGTGCGGCGCAGGAGCAGAGCGCCCGCGAGCATCCACAGCGGCAGCGGCGCCGACGCAAGCAGCGCAATGGGATACCCCAGCAGCGCACACGCAATGCCGAGGACGCACAGCACTTCCAGCGCGACGAACGTCCACCGGGAGAAGAAGCAATGCCGGTGCAGCGCGTTCGCCGCCGCCCAGCCCAGCACGATGCCCCACGCCAGCGGCGCGAGCAGCAGCACGAATCCGGCGAACGATGCGCCCGTTGACCCGCGCGACATCAGATGAACACCGCTGAATGCCAGCCCCCCAAGCAGCAGATAGAACCCCGCCCAGCTGTACGGGCGGAGCAGAAACGCCTGCCAGAGCGGCGTTGCGCCCTCCACGGCATAGCGGACGGATGCGCGCAGGTAACGGCAGGCATACAGCGTCAAATGTACTATCAGTTTTGGCACCCACAGCAGCGCATCCAGCAGCATGTTCAGCAAGTCGCCGACCCCATGCGGACGGCGGAAGGGAAAATCCGGGCGCGCAGAACGGAGCAGCTGCATCGTCTTGCGCAGCGATTCGCCCAGCGGCGGCAGACGGAATTTCCGTTTCGGGGGCGCGGACGGCGTGTCCGGAGGCATATCGAACGGGATGTCTGGCGGCATGGTGTCGAACGAATCCTCTGCAGGGTACGGGATGAACTCCTCAGGCGAATAATACTCGCGCGTTCGGCGTCGGCGCGGGGGTTCGTCCGCATTCATGCGGCGGCGGCAGGGCGCGGCTTCGTTTTCCTCCGGCGTATACACCCGGTCAGCCCGGCGTCGGCGCGGCGTCTGCTCACTCATGGGGCTGCCTCCCTTTCGTATGCGTCGCACAGGGACTTTGCGTCGCCCTGCGCGCGGATTCTACCGTGCTCCAGCCAAATCACGCGGTCGCAGAGTTCGCGAATCTGGCTTAAATTATGGCTGACGAACAGCACTGTCGCGCCGCCGGACATGAGCTCAAGCATCCGCGCGCGGCTCTTGCGCTGGAAACGCTCGTCGCCGACGGCAAGAATTTCGTCCACAATCAGAATATCAGGCTGAACGACGGTGGCGATGGAGAAAGCCAGCCGCGCGAGCATTCCGGACGAGTACGTTTTCAGCGGGCGGTCGATGAAACGATCGAGTTCGCTGTATGCAATGATTTCCGGCGCTTTGTCGTGCAGAAAATCCTTCGGGTAGCCAAGAATTGCGCCGTTGAGGAAGATATTCTCCCGCCCGGTGAGTTCCGCGTCGAAGCCGCTGCCGAGTTCGAGCATGGGCACAAGCGTGCCTTGCAGGGCGACGCTGCCGCTGGTGGGCGGGTAAATGCCGCTGATGATTTTGAGCAGGGTGGATTTTCCCGCGCCGTTATGGCCAATCAGCCCGGTGACACTGCCCTTTTCGGCGGTGAAGGACACATCATCGAGGGCGCGGAAGGTGGTGGTATGCGTCTGGCGGTGGAGGGCGTCGACGACAAACTCCTTGAGGTTGGTGGTGCGGTTCTGGTCGATGCGGAAATCCATCGTAATGTGGCGGGCTTCTACCAAGGGGATTCACCTCCTTGCAATCTTCTTTCCTTTTATTTTATTTGCGGGGAGCAAAGTTGACTTCTTTATCAATACTGGTCTTTATTGCGGCAACCAGAGGGCAATGAGAACAGACGAAGTCTGCGGTCGCCCTCTGGACTCCTTCGCCCGTCGCCAACTTCCTACTAAATTTTTGCCGAAAGTTTTTTAGTTGGTGTGCCTTCGGTTCCTTTTTATAAGCATAACCACACCGTTACATGGAAGGGCACCGAAGGGGTGGAGGGGGCGATCGGAAAGCCCCCTCCTCGCGCCCGCAGGCGCGAAATCCTGCGAATATAATTCTCCACCAACCAAGAAAAATCCTCTTGCCAAATGCAAAACTGACAGAAATTCCTTTCTGCTTCCGCCCCTTGACGGGAGGGCGCGGGTGGGCTATACTTATCCCGTATGGAAAAGGGGAGGAATCTGGATGGAAATCATTGCACGAATCGAAAACGGCTTTCGGGAGAAATTCGGCGTGCCGCGGCAGTCGGGGCTTGTGCCGGAGGTGATTTCCCGCGTCGTGATGGTGGAAAAGTACAGCGTCCGCGAGGCGTTCCGCGGCATTGAGGATTACTCCCACCTGTGGCTGCTCTGGGAGTTCGACCGCGCGCAGCAGGATGATTGGCGGCCGACTGTGCGTCCGCCGCGGCTGGGCGGCAATACCCGATTGGGTGTGTTCGCGACGCGCTCGCCGTTCCGCCCGAACCGCATCGGTCTGACGGTTGTCCGCTTGATTCGCATGGAGGAGGAGAACGGGCGCATCACGCTCGTCGTCTCCGGCGCGGATTTGATGGACGGCACGCCAATTGTGGACATCAAGCCGTACCTGCCGTATGTGGACAGCGTGCCGGACGCGGTCGGCGGGTTCACCGAGCAGACCGAACGCCATCGCCTGACGGTGGATTTTCCGGAGAAACTCAAAAAGTACGTTCCCAAGCAGAACCTGCCCGCCGTGATGGGCTTGCTCGCGCAAGACCCGCGCCCGGCGTATCAGCATGACGGAAAGCGCGTGTACGGCGTGCCGTATGGCGAGGTGGATATTCGCTTTGTCGTCGAGGGAGACACGCTGACGGTGGTGGAGGTCGTGCCGTACACGGAAAAGGAACAGAAAAAATGAATACGAATCGCTGGATGCAGGAGGTCGATGCGCGGTTTCCAGTGCGCAAAAGCAAGGTACAAAAGGCGCAGTTCCGCCAGTATGTGCTGCAAAAGGCGCAGGAAATGGGCTATACGGCGAGGATGGAGGAAAACAAGGCAATCTGCACGAACCGCAATATCGTCGTGGGCGATGTGGACAAGGCGAAAGTGCTTGTTACGGCGCATTACGATACGCCCGCAACCGTCGGGCTGCCGAATGTCATGCTGCCCATGAATCGCCCGATGTTTTACCTCGTTCAGGCGCTGATTGCGCTGGTGATGGTGGTGTTCATCTTCATACCGACGGGGATTGTGAAAAAGCTCACGGGCAGCATCTTCTGCACGGAAGCGACGCTGATTGGGTTGTACTGCCTGATGATGTATCTGCTGCTGGCGGGCGTGCCGAATCCGCACAACGTCAATGACAACACGTCGGGCGTGTGCGGGGTGCTGGCGCTGATGGAATCGTTCGCGGCGGAAAAGCCGGGGAAAATTGCGTTCGTGCTGTTCGACAACGAGGAGAAGGGGCTGCTCGGCGCATCGGGGCTGGCGAAAGCGCATAAGCAGGTGGCAAAAGAGACACTTGTGCTGAACATGGACTGCATTGGCGTGGGGGAAGCCATGCTGATGCTTGTGCCGAAAGCGGCACGGGAGAAGTATCCGGCACTGGGCGAGACGGCGCGGAAAAGCAGCGGCATTCCGGTCGTCCTTGGCAACATGGAGAAGTGCAATTTCTCCTCCGACCAGAAGCACTTCAAGCTCGGCGTGGGCATCTGCGCCTGCCGCAAGAAAAAGCATGTAGGCTGGTACTGCAGCAAAATTCATACCAAACATGACACGACGTACGACGAAATTACCCTGCAGGGCGTGGCGGACACGGTGGAAGCCGTCCTCCGGCAGGTCGTCGGGAAGGAGCAAGCATGACCATACGCGAAGAAATCGACGCGCAGTTCCCCATCCGCAAAACGACGGCGCAGAAGCGGGCGTTCGAGAAGTGGGTGATGGCGAAGATGCGCGAAATGGGGTATCGCCCCTATGTGGACGGGATGAACCGAAAGGACAAGCTGCGCCACCGCAACATCGTCGCCGGCGACCCTCAAAATGCCGAACTGCTCATCAGCGCCCACTACGATACGGCGGCGACCATCGGCGTGCCCGATCTGCGCATCCCACGGAATTTCCCGGTGTATATCCTCTCACAGGGCGCGGTGCTGCTGGGAATGCTGCTGATTTCTCTGCTGATTGGCACGGCAGTCGGGCTGGCGACAAAGAGCGGCGATTTGCTGATCCTGACGTTCTTTTTCGCCTATCTGGCGCTGATGCTGCTGATGATGTTCGGCGCGGCGAACAAGCATAACGTCAATGACAACACATCCGGCATTGCCGCCCTGCTGGAGACGATGCAGCGCCTGTCCCCTGAAGCGCGCGAAAAGACGGCGTTCATCCTCTTTGATCATCAGGAGACGGGCAGCCGCGGCGCAAAGAGCTACGGCGCACAGCACGTCGAAGTGCAGACGATGAAGCTGCTTGTTGACCTCAACTGCGTTGGGGATGGCGACACCTTCGTCATCAGCGCCCCGAAAATGGCGCAGGATAAGCCGGAATACGCCGTCGTCCGCGAATCCCTTGAAGAAAACGCGATGGCATCCGGCGTGTCGACACAATTCTTCGGGCGCGCGGGTGTGCAAGGCGCGGGCGATTATCGGCGCTTCGTGTGCGGGGTGGGCGTATCGGCATACCACCACAGCGCGGGGGTGGGACTCATCACCGGGCGCATCCACACTTCCCGCGATACCGTCTGCCGGCAGGAAAATTTGGACTATCTCGCCAAAAGTCTCGCCGACGCGGCTCAAAAAATGAATGATTTGTAACAAATTGCCGAACAAGCGGCATTTTTCAGCGCTTTTGCTTTGCAATTTGTACCGGAATATGCTACAATAGTGAATAGAAAGGCTCCCTGTTGGCGAGACTGGAAGAGGAGGAAGCAGCATGCTGCCGAAAGTTTCCAAGGGATTCCGCGCCATTTTTGTCGCGGTGATGTGTGTGGTGTGCGTGGCGCTGTGTGTGCTGGCGGTTCGGCTGGCGCAGCAGGGCGAGCAGCTTCGGCTGACGCAATTGCAGCTGGATGCAAGTCTGGCGCGCTTGAAGCTCCAGCAGACGCAGCGCGCGCAAATCGACGTTGACCTGCCGGAAACGCTGGCGCAATTGCAGGCGGTGCAGCCCGAAGCGGATGCAGCGTCCGCGCGAGAGCAGGAACTCCGCGCCCGGCGCAAGGCGCTCCGCAGCGAGAATGCGGAATTAGCAGCGCAGGCGGAAACGCTCACGCAGCAGCTCGCTCTCCTTCGGACCCCGGACAGTGAGCTGATCGGAGAGGTGGAGACGCTGCAAAAGACGCTTTCATCCCTTCAGGCGCAGGTGGACGCCGCACGGCAGCTCCTTGGGCAGGCAGAGGAGTGAGCCTATTCCCCAATTCACTTGCGCTATCTGCTTGCGCATTCGCATTTGGGAATAGTATACCAGCCGCATTTATTCACAGCCTGAGATTCGACTGACAAAGCAAGGAGGAAGTTCCCATGTCCGAAAACAAGTCCCAGACGCCGGCACAGAACACGCCGGAAAACAGCGAGAAGAAGAAAGTTTCCCTGTTTGCACTCATCGTCGTGCTGGTCGTGGCGGTCATCGTGATGGTCGCGCTGTTCGTGCGGTCGAATAACCTGTCCAGTCAGCTGGATGAGGTCAACGGTCAGCTGGCCGCCAGCAACACCGAACTCCAGCAGACCATTGCCGACAAGGAGACGGCGCAGGCGGAACTGACCACCGCGCAGAACGACCTCCGCGAAGCGCAGCTGGTGCTGGAAGAATCCACCGCAAAGGTGGCGGAACTGGAAGCTCAGCTGGTTGTGCTGAACGACGAAAACGAAGCGAACAAGGCGCAGGTGGAAACGCTGACCGCTGAACTGGACACCGCAAAGGCGAATCAGGCGGCGGCGCAGGGCTACCTCGACAACGTGTCCGCGCAGCTGGACGAGCTGATGCAGAACCTCGGCTTGGCGCAGAGCGCGCTGAACGGCGAAGCGACGGAAGAACCCACCGCCGAACCCGCCGCGACGGAAGAACCCACCGCCGAACCCGAAGCGACGGAAGAACCCAACGCCGAGCCCGCTGTGACGGAAGAGCCCGCTGTCGAGCCCGCTGTGACGGAAGAGCCTGCTGTCGAGCCCGCTGTGACGGAAGAACCCGCCGTCGAGCCCGAAGCGACGGAAGAACCCACCGTCGAACCCGAAGCGACGGAAGAACCCACCGTCGAACCCGAAGCGACGGAAGAACCCGCTGTTGAGCCTGACGCGACGGAAGAACCCGCCGCCGAACCCGAAGCGACGGAAGAACCCACCGTCGAACCCGAAGCAACGGAAGAACCCGCTGCTGAAGGAAGAGTTCTTACCACCACCATCACGTCTATGCTGCCGGACGAATACACGCTTGATGTTGAACTGCATCTGGATGCGAACAATGTGGTGACGGAGTTGAAGCTGACGCTGGAAAATGAAATCGAAGGTCTGACGCAGGAAATGCTGGACGCCTTCGCGGAGCAGTTCGTCGGCAAGCAGCTGCCGGTTGTCCTGCACGCGGATGCGGATGAGACGACTGCGGAAGAGCAGATTGTCGAAGGCATGGAGAATCAGCTGGAGAACAGCCGCGGCATTGTTGAGATGCTGAACACGCTGGCAGAGCAGTAATCCCCTGACACATCGCGCTGCCCCGCCTGACTGAATATGGTTAAGCGGAGCGGCGCTTTTTTGCACTTGTGTTCCTTTTCAATCAATGTTATAATAGAAGTGGACGTGTATGTCCGAGCAGATATATCAACGATTGACGACCAATGGAGGCTGCACATGAAAAAATGGTTCTGTGCGCTGGGCATAATGCTGGCGCTGCTGATGTCCGTCGCGCTGGCGGACGGCGTGAAAGTTACCTTTGCCGAGAAAAACGGGCAAATCAACGGCGGCTATGATTATACGCTGAAGCTGAACGTGTCGCCCGCAAGCGACAAAGACCTGACGGTTTCCCTGACCTGCGACGGCTTGGACGGCGCGTATTCCGTGGTCATCCCGGCAGGGCAGAAGAGTACCACGCTGACCGTTCCGACGCAGGTGGTGGAGGAACGCGGTAAGGTCGTTTTTGAACTGCAGAGCGGCGACGGCTACACCGGTGCAGGCAAGCACACGCTGACCATCCAGCGCCTGCCGAACGTGCAGTTCTATCTGGGCATCAACTTTGGCACGGTGGGCAAGAAGATGAGTGTCCGCATGACGGTGACGAATTCATCCACCATCGTCAAGGGCAACAACACCTTCCAGCTGCGCGATGACAAGGGTACAGTGCTGGCGGAAGCAAAGTGGTCGAATCCGAGCGGCGACATGAGCTTCTCTATCACCCCAACCGCTGATATGGAGGGCTACACCCGCCTGAGCGTGTGGCTGGGCGATCGCTGTGTGGCGGATGGCGGTTACCTGACCGTCGTTGCGAAGGGGCAGCGCGCCGTCAAGAACGTGGAGACGGAGCGGAAACTTGTCGGCATCGGCATGGACTGCGGTTTCGGCGGCAAGAACACCGATCAGGTGCTGGAAGTGCTGGCGAAGCACAACACGAATATCACCTTCTTCATGACGGGCTATTTCGTCCGCACGTTCCCGGAGGAATCCAAGCGCGTGCTGGCGGCGGGCAATGAAATCGGCGACCACACGAACACGCATCCGCAGCTGACGAAGGAACGGCCCTACAGCATGATGCGCCAAATCGTTTTTCCGGCGGAGACCATGGCGGAAACGCTGGGCGTCTCGCCGCGCCTGATGCGCCCGCCGTACGGGGACGTGAACAGCAACGTCATCAGCGTTTCGCGCGCGGAAGGCATGGAGTGCGTGCTGTGGAACATGAGCACGAAGGACTCCATCGGCAAATACACGGTGGAGGAGTGCATCAAGAACGGTACGACGCGCGCCAAGCTCGCGCCCGGCAATATTTTGCTCTGCCATCTCGACGCGAATCACAGCTGGGAAATTCTTGATGCTGTCCTGACCTACTACGAGGAGCAGGGCTACACCGTTCTGCCGATTTCCGCGCTGATTTACGCCACGGGCGGATCGCTGCCCCCGATGCCCTCCACCCGCGAGGCACTGCTCTACACCGACGACTACTGGCCGAACTGGCTGGCAGAACGCGGCATTGAGATTGAGACGAAGGAATAAGCAAGCAGGCTGTCCGAGAAAAACGGGCAGCCTGTTTTGCAAAAGGTGGAATGCCGATGCACATCACTGACTGGAAAGAGAATTTTATCTCGAAGATGATTACGCGCGGGCGCGATTACTGGCGTGCCGGGGCAGTGAAAAATCTGCACTGCACGCAGGAGAAAATCACTGCTGATGTAGAAGGCACGCGGCTGTATCGGGTTGAGATTACGCTGGAAGACGATGCCGTGGCAACCATGTCCTGCACCTGCCCCTTTGCGAAAGAGGGCGCAAACTGCAAGCACATGGCGGCGGTTCTCTTTGCGGCGACCCATCTGCCGGAATCGGAATTGCCTGCGCCGGAGTGGGAGAAGAAGCTGAACAGCCTGTCCGCTGAAACGCTTCGGGATTTTCTTCGCCCGCTGCTGAAAAAGGACGAAGCACTCCGAAATCGGCTGATGCTGTGCAAGGGAGACGAACCTGTCCGTGCGGATGAACGCCGCCTCAATTGGCAGCGCGCCCTGACGCAGACGCTTCACGCCGCCGAACGCTATTCCGAAAACGAGTATGACGAATACGCGGAATATGACGAAGAAGAATATGACGAAGAAGAGGAATCACCCGTTCAGGAACTGCTGGAGCTGATGGATGCGGAATTGGCTGATTTGCTGACGCCGGGACATGCGATGCTGGCGTTTGAACTCGTTTGCGACACGGCAATGATGTTTGAATCCGCCGATGAAATTCTTGAACAGGAGGATATCGAAGACGCTTGCCGCGATGCATGGATGCGGATTCTTGCCATCGCAGCACCTGCCCAGCAGTCGGCAATGTACGAGTGGTTCGCCGATGCATTCCGGACGTGGAAGCCGATGCCGTATTTCACCGCGCCGCTGGCGTTCTTGTTTTCGTATCCGTGGGACGAAGCGATTCATCAGCGGAATCTTGCGCTGCTGGACGAGAAAATTGCCGAATGGAAGCCGAATGCGCAGGAACGCGGTGGAGGCGCGATGGTGAATCTGCTGAATCAGCGTGAAAAAACGATGCAGCAGCTGCACGCTTCGCAGGAGGACATCATCAGCTTCTGGCATTCGCATTGGGATGTGCCGTATGCGCATGACCGGACACTGAAAACGCTGATGGCGGCGGAAAAGTGGACGGAAGCCATCGATCAGGTCAAGGCGGATTTGCAGACGTTCGCCGGGGAATATATGCCATGCAAGCAGCGCCGCGAACAGCTGATTTTGCTCTATCAGCGCGCGAATCAGCCTGACCTTGCGCAGCAGGCGATTCGGCAGTACATTGAGCAGTACAATCAGTACAGCCTGGAGCAGATTGATGCGCTTCGAGCGACGCTTCCCGCCGATGTATGGCGCGACGAGGCGGAACGTTTGCTGAAACTGCCGACGACAAGCACTATCCGCCTGCCCCTGCTGGCATCCATTGAGCAGTGGGAGCAGCTGCTCCAGCGGATTCAGCAACACGGCAATTTTGAGGGACTGTGTACCTATTTTGACCCGCTGATGGCATGGGATTCCGCCCGCACGCTGGCACTCTACCGCAACATGGTGAATCGCGCTATGCAAGCGGCTTCGTCGCGCGCCGTCTACTGCGAGATCATCCAACAGCTGGAACGCATGAAAGGCACCGACGAGGGAAGAAAGATAATTGCTGACCTTGCTGAACAGTGGCGCAGGGACTACAAGCGCAAGTGCGCACTGCTGGACGAATTGCAGAAAGCAGGATATTGACAAAAAACTGGACTGTCCGGGCAAAACGCTCGAACAGCCTGTCTTTTCTTACTTACTCCGCCGGGAACAGGAATCCAGCCGTCATTTCCAGATGGTTTTCGCCCGCATAGTCCTGGAAAACCTCGTACATCTTCGTGGTGAAATCCGCCGCGGACGCTGCCGGTTGCAAGCGTCACGGTGGTGCAGGTCGGGGTGCTCACTTCCGCCAGCGCGGCGGTCAGAAACAGCAAAATCATCATCAGCAGGGAAATCAGTTTCCTCATGGGTTCCTCCAAGGTGGGTCGTTCGGGGAAAGGGGTTATCTTGTAAAGAATACACCATTTGTGATATGGACGCAAGTACGCACTTTTTTATTAGCGAGGCACTTTTTGGTGACTGGGGGGGGAGGATTCGCTGCGAGGGCAAAAGAAAAGCACCGATTCTATCGAACCGATGCTAATCTTGCGGGAAAATATACTCACTCATCAAACATTATCAAAATGCAGAACTTCGGAGTGGATGATTTTGGAAAATGCTCTGGTTGCCCTTCCAGCAATGTAAAGGACGAATATCCATAATCCTATCAGGTGGTATCTGCACACCGTTCTTCAACAATATGATTTCTTCTGAAAGAGACTCAAAAGCATTATAATATGCCTTTGTAAGATAATACAAGTTCTTGTCTTTTTCACTGTCATCTTTATTATGAACGTAATTAATGTCCATGCCTTTTATGGCTGCGACTACTTCATATGGTTTATGAGATATACGCCATTCATCTGATAGCTTTGTGCCTAAAAGTTCATCAATGTCAACTAAGATTTCAGGGCGAAAATGAACATTACCTCCATACGGAGAGTTGGTATATGCAGATAGGAAACCACATGTAGTAAAATCATAGTAAAACTTATGTCCAATAATCCAACGCGCGAAGGCTTCAGACTGGCTATCGAACGGACATTTACCATATGATATGTCATAAATCCGTTTTTTATAACAGAGTGTTTGGTTATCAATATCAATTTCTATGTCATGCGCATCCAAAAACTTACGCAATTCAGAATCAGTACATTGGTAGGAATGTACAAGATCCAGTATACCATGCTTATAGAATGAAGCGCATTGATCAGCACTGGTTGTGACATGAAAATATATGAAAGTCCAATCCGTATAATTCACAGGAAATTTCCCGTGCTTCTGGATGACATCCTCTATTAAATCTTCAGGATAAGCATACTCACTTTCGCGGGAAAAATAGCGTTTCCATACATCTGGGGACACACCGGTCAAGGCAACTAATGTTTTCATTGCATTTTCAGATGTCCGAATGTCATATACAGGAGTCTGCTCCATTCTACAGCACCTTCCTTATTGAAGTTAGCACTTTCGTGCATATATATTATAGCACAGAAAATATCTTTATGTATAGAAAGAAAAGCACCGGCTCGCAAGAACCGATGCTAATCTGGCGGAGAGTTAGGGATTTGAACCCTAGGTGGGGTATAAGCCCACACACGATTTCCAGTCGTGCGCCTTAGACCACTCAGCCAACTCTCCATATGAAGCTCATATTGCGGCGGGTCATCCGCAACATTAATTATTATAGCGCGAATCGGGGCGTTTGTCAAGGGAATTTTCGTGATTTTTGCAAAAAATCCGCGCGAGTGAGGGCAAACGCAGAAAAAGGACTGTGAGCGGAGAAAAGTGCCCGCGCAGCAGTCCTTTTGCGGTTAAATCAGGAACATCCAGCCAAGCATTGACACCATCGCGGCAATATGCAGCATGCCGACGATTTGCAGGGGGAACATGACGATGAAAATCGGGAGAATCGTGAACACGAGCGCCCAGATCGGGAAGCCAATCGCGCCGGTGATGATAGCAACCATCAGGGTGATGTAGAACGTAATCATTCCCAGAGAACACAGGCGCAGGGATGCGCCGCTGCCCATCAGGTCAAGCATCATGCCCTTGGCACGCTCGTCCCGCCCATATTTGAGGAACATGTACTCCGCCAGCCCGCACTTCAAGTGATACGCGGAGCTGACGATGCACGCGAACGTCATGCCGACGAACAGAATTGCGCCGTACACCGGGGCTTTCTGGTACGCATACGCCGCCAGTGCCGCGTATCCGCAGAACTCCAGCACGATGGAAAACATGCCCAGCACGCCTGAACGCATCGGCACACTTGGCGAAACGCCCTCCATCAGCTTCGCAGCGTAGTCGCCTTCCTTCAGCTTGCTGTAGTTGACGAGTTTCAGCGTGCCGTTGGGGAAGATGCTCAGGATGCGGTCGCAGTACATGTTAATTGCAACTAACTGTTTCGGCTTGGAGTATAGCACACGCACCAATCCCTGTCAAGGGCGGACAAATGGTTTCGGAAGATTTTCGTTACAGCCAGCCGACCGCGTGCGCCGCTGCGCCGCCGACGCCGCAGAGCAGCATCACCAGAATCGGGTTCCATTTCTTCCAGCGCAGGACGAGGAACGCCGCGACCATCAGCACAATGCCGACGATGGACACGCCGCCGCCCGATTTCACCGCCGCGACCTGCACGATGCTCAGCGCCGCCGACGCGATCAGCGCGACGACCACGGGACGCAGCGCGCCCAGCACGTTCTGCATCGTCTGTCCGGAACGGAATCGCCCATACAAATAGGAAAGAAGCGTGACGAGAATCAGCGACGGCGCGATGCACCCGAACGTCGCGACAAGCGCCCCCGGTAGTCCGGCGCAGCGCATCCCGACGAATGTCGCGGAGTTGACCGCAATCGGGCCGGGGGTCATTTCGGCAATCGTCATTAGGTTCGTAAATTCTGCCATCGTCAGCCAGCCGTGCGATTCCACGACCAGCGACTGAATCAGCGGCATGGCAGCATATCCGCCGCCGACACTGAACAGCCCGATTTGGAAAAAGACGAGGAACAGCACCATCATGCGGATACGCCCCCCTTTCGCGCCAGCAGCGCCCGGATAACGCCAATCGCCGCCGCAACGAGGATGACCACGATGACGTTGACGTGAAAGACAGCGGATGCCACGAACGCGCCCGCCATCAGCAGCAGATTCAGCCAATCCTTCGACTGCACGACCTTGCCGCCAAGATTTGCCGTCACGTCGCAGATGACCGCCGCCACGCCCGACTGCATCCCCGTCAGCACCGCGCGTACCCATTCGTTCTCGGCGAACGCAGCGTACATCATGGAGATAATGCTGATGATGACAATCGGCGGCAGAATTGTCGCCAGCACCGCGACGATCAGCCCCGGAATCCCGGCGATGCGCCGCCCAACGAGGATGGCGCCGTTGACGGCAATCGCGCCCGGTGCGGTCTGCGCCAGGGCGGTCATGTCCAGCATTTCCTCTTCGGTCAGGTAATGCAGCTCATCAACGAATTTCTTCTTCATCAGCGATACGATGACGAATCCACCGCCGAAAGTGAAGGTGCTGATGAGAAGCATGGAAGAAAAGAGTGTACAAAGACGGTGCGCTTTGGATTCCTGTGGCATCAGGGGGGTCAGCTCCTTTTTGAAATTGAGTTTATTCAATAAAATAGAATTTGTCTGCGGATGCGACAAGGGGGCAATAGAAACAGACGAAGTCTGCGATTGCCCCCTTGACCCCTTCGCAGCGCACGCCCATGTTACAGGTTTATTGTGTTGGTTGGGAAAACGATAGGGAAACTAACCATAAAACTTCCGATAGAATCCAAGAAGCATGGGTGTGCAGCCCGAAGGGGTGGAGGGGGCGAGCGGAAAGCCCCCTCCTCGCCTCCGCAGAGGCGA
>ERZ826613.87-NODE-87-length-128596-cov-21.343128_pt1 | contig 128596 bp, 98 predicted proteins | sample MGYA00519925_ERZ826613 | MGnify/ENA primary metagenome ERZ826613 (study PRJEB31778, sample SAMEA3449236) | human gut metagenome | biome: human gut; feature: human-associated habitat; material: faeces | place: United Kingdom | collected 2010/2012 ... | reverse complement strand
ATCGTAACACTTTATAATACCAGTTAGGTGTTAAAGAATTGTAGGTATCAAAATTCAAATTTGTCTTTGTCTATCATTATATCATTCTTTCCAACATGAGCAAATACTTTTACTCTTTCTTCTTAATCGTAATATAGGTAGTTTCAATTCCCCTTGCTTTTTAATCATGTGTGCTTGTTTGTAGTCAATCAATAGTCAATCAAACTTTATAAGCATAAAAAAAGCGGAAGTGCCTATTTCTAGTATAGCGGTTCACAAATAACTGGACTAAATACGAAGTATATTTTTCTGAGAGTGCATGTCAAAAAACGTAGGCGTAGCGGGCTACGCTGAGGATTTTTGACATGTGCTATCGGGAAAATATACAAGCAGTTAGGTCCGGTTATTTTGAAACCGCTGTACTAGGTACTTCCACAATTTTACGTAATGAGACATCGGGGATTTTGACCCCGACATCATTTTAATGTGTTTAGAGGCATTACGCAAATAAAAAATCTGTGAACTGCGCGTATTTTTGCAAGCTTGCTTGCTTTTACTGTATAGGAATGACAAAGAAATTTCCTATACAAAAAAGAAGGATAGCATACACTACCCTTCTTCACTCTTTCTCTCTTTCTTCTATTACAAAATCAGCTTCTGTCCAAAAGCTCTGTATAGAAATCTGTGTAATCCGTTCTGCCGGCTTTCATACAGTCGATCGCTGATGACGGATGCAGATTTAATCTGCCTGTCAGGAAGTATGGGATATCATAGCCCCAGACAACTCCCTGCTCTTTCAGTGCCATCATCTGTGTCTCCACAAATTTCAGTACCGGGAATAAATTGTATTTCGGATTTTTCAAAAAGCCAAGTAACAGTTCCATTGCACAGTTACCTGCACCACGTCCCATGGAACTCATCGTAGCATCCAGCAGACTTACCCCTCTTGCCATAGATTCAATCGTATTGGCAAAAGCAAGCTGCTGGTTGTTGTGTGCATGGATTCCGACATATTTGCCTGCTGCATCCATTGCATCCACATATTTGTCGGAAAGAGCGCGGATCTGCTCCGGGTAGAGAGAACCGTAACTGTCCACCAGATATACACCATCTACATTTGTCTCTGCCAGCATCTTCAGTGCAGTATCCAGATCTGCCTCCTGCGCATTGGAGATCGCCATGATATTGCAGGTAACTTCGTATCCTTTTTCCTTTGCATCCTCGATCATATGGATCGCTGCAGGCATTGTATTGATGTATGTTGCCACACGTACCATATCGATCACGCTATCTTTTCTATCAATGATATCTTTTTTGTAATCGCAGCGGCCTACATCTGCCATGACCGAAATTTTCAGATCAGAATTGTTATCTCCCACGATCGCACGGATATCGTCTTCATCACAGAATTTCCACTTGCCGAATTTATTGACATCGAACATATCCTTAGATGCCTTATAGCCGAATTCCATATAGTCAACGCCCGCTTTTACATTTGTACGATACAGTTCATTTACAAACTCATCCGTAAAATAAAAGCCGTTCACCAGTCCTCCGTCTCTGATTGTTGCATCTAATACCTTGACGTCAGTACGAACTGTCATCAAGTTTCCCTTCTGTGCCATTGTAATCTACTTCCTTTCTTTTCTCTTTCATGCTTCAACGCTTTAAAGCATGTGAGTACATACTAGCACACCTGTCAAAATTCTGCAAGTCCTTTTTTGTTTTCCGACAGATCATAGACAGAATTCCTGTCGATTGCTTTCTGCCCCCATAGCTGTGGATACTTTTCTTTCAAGTATCCACAGAAAGCCTCCACGCCCTTTTTATTCAGGTGATCCGCATCCCCGAAGCAGTCATTCGGATAACAGTAAAAATCAGGGTAAAACAGCACATCCGGAAACTCCTGCACCAGATTCGCCATATAGCCGCGATAATGATCTTTCAACTCCCGTGTAAAGATTTTATAAGAAGTCTCATTGACCGGTGTCTGCTCTAAGATCACCTGTATGTTGTTTTCCCTGCACAGAAGAAACATCTGCGTCAGATAAGCTGTAATGATATCGGAAGCACTAAAGTCACTGACCTTGGCTTCTCCGTCCACATCATCCGAATGGTCTGCCGTTCCATAATAGGTATGCCCACTGTCTGCTTCCACCTGTGCATATTTCTGAAGGTTTTCCTGTCTGCGTCCACAGAATACCGCTTTTTTCAAAGCCGTTGCATATTTATTCGGCATATAGAATTTATATTGCAGATATTCCAGTCTGCAGTGGTCGATCAGAATATGCTCCGTGTTCTGAAAACTTTTTGCACGTGATATCAGATCCGAAAAGTCCGCACTGCGCAGCGTATGAAAATAAATGCATCTTGTCCATAATGTATCCACATCCATATAATGCATCGGCGCATACGCGATCACAACCGTCTGCGGCAGATCATCCGCGTGTGTTTCGATATATTCCTTCAGCGCATAATAGCCCTCGATCGGCGTTGTCCCGCCCAGTGCAATATTATAGCTGCCTTCCCAGAGAAGCGCCGGATCCATGCCCGCCTTTGTGCGGGAATCACCAACGATCAGTACCCTTGCAGCAGTACCCGTTTTACCCTGCACATAATCCTGCTGCTGCCTGTACATCGCATACTCCCCATCCAGATAGTTTTCCGGAAAAAGCATGCAATACAGCGGCAGAAGGAGAAAGAAAGGAAACAAAAGCAATATTAACTTTTTGACAATACTACCGATTTCTTTCCACATCATTTCTGTTACCTCAAAATTGGAAATATACAAATTCCTGTGCATTAAACGATGCCAGCAGGATCACGAGGAGCATAAATCCATAATAAAAGCTCCAGCGAAGCACCGGTTTCCACGTCTCTGTCTTGCGGATCGGATCTGCATGCAGACTACAGGCGTCATAAACAGCCAGCAAAGCAAGCAGCAGAGCCAGTTCCAGAGCCGTCCGCAGTGTCAGTCCGAGTCCCACAAAGCCTGTTCGCAGGTAAGAAAGCGGATGCCCTATGCCTGTCCACATATCCCACAGGATATATACTGCCTGTGATACCGACCCGGCCCGGAAAAAGACCCATGCCAGCATCACGAGAAAAAATGTCACAAGTCTGCTGATGACCAGAACGCCCTTCTTCTCTGTCCCCTCTTTGACGCGTCTGATATGTGCCCGAAACAGTGGAATACTGTTTTCCAGAATCTGCAGCATACCATGAAGTCCTCCCCAGATAATATAGGTAAAGGCAGCGCCATGCCAGAGTCCGCTCACCAGAAACGTTACAAGCAGATTTGCACAGTGCCGCAACTTTCCGACTCTGTTACCGCCAAGCGGGATATAGACATAGTCCCGGAACCAGGTGGATAAAGAAATATGCCATCTGCTCCAGAACTCCTTGACAGAGGCTGCAAAATACGGACTGTTAAAATTCTGCATCAGCCTGATATCAAACAGCTTTGCCGTTCCGATCGCAATATCCGAATATCCCGAAAAATCGCAGTAAATCTGTATCGTAAAGAAAAAGGCTGCAAGCAGCATGGCAAAGCCCGGATAGTCCTGCGGCGTGTCAAAAACCAGATCCACATATACTGCAAGATTATCAGCGATCACAAGCTTCTTAAAAAAGCCCCACGCCATCAGCTTCAGTCCATATACTGCATCTTCCCGGTGAAAGGTATGTTCCCCCTTGATCTGCGGCAATAAATTCGATGTACGCTCAATAGGTCCTGCCACAAGCTGTGGAAAAAAGGAAATAAAAGCAGCATAGGTAAAGAAATTCCGCTCTGCTTCCACTTCTCCCCGATATACATCGATCACATAGCTGAGCGTCTGGAAAGTATAAAAAGAAATACCCACGGGTAACAATAGGGTAAGCGTATGCGCCTGCACCGGGATCGCACATTTTTGGAGAATCCGTACGATCGTCAGATCAAAGAAATTGTAATATTTGAAAAAAAACAAAACACTCATGCATGCTGCGACCGTCAGCCATAAAAACAGCTTTTTGTGTGCAGGGTGTTTTTCAAGCAGCCTTGCACAGCCATAAGACAGCACGGTTGTAAACAGAATGAGTACGACATATTTGACATTCCAGCTCATATAAAAATAGTAGCTGACAATAAGCAGAAAAAAAGAACGGTATTTACTTGGAAGTGCCCAATATAAAAAAAAGACAATCGGAAGAAATATGGCAAATGCCAGTGAATTGAATAACATGTTCTTGTCCTTTGTTAAATACTTTATAAAAAAGCAAGCAGGACGGTAAGCCGGGTTATGTCGTTGAATGATCATCTATCTAGACCTGCTGTTGCCAGCAGGCTCAAGCAACCTACCTGAGAACGCAACGGGCCGCTGCATCGTTCTCTGCTCGGTCTTGCTTCGGATGGGGTTTACATGTGCCCCTGCTGTTACCAGCAGGGCGGTAGTCTCTTAAGCTGCCTTTCCACCCTTACCGGGAGATCCCGGCGGTATATTTCTGTTGCACTTGCCTTGGAGTCACCTCCACCGGACGTTATCCGGCATCCTGCCCTGTGAAGCCCGGACTTTCCTCGTCTGCCGCCTTTCGGTCTGACAGCCGCGATCATTTGTCCTACTTGCTTATTTATCATATTAAATCATATTTCGCATATCGTGGGATTGTCCTCCCACTTCGTGGGTCCCTCCTTACTACACGGGAAAACAACTGCCACCCACAAACTCTCTTACAATGGAATTATTGGGCAGATGTTCCGTACTGACCCCTAAAAAATATTCGAGGAATTTCAGCAGTCTCTTTGCCTCATAATATTCCGGTTCCTCTTCCGTGATATTAAACAAAAGCGGTTCCGCAAACTGTTTCAGTACTGCCAGCTCATAGATCAGCACACTGTTAAAGAAGGCATCTGCTTTTTCCTGATATGGGAAAATATTTTCCTCTTCTCCCTTTCTGACACTCGGCCACATTTGAATCGTTCTTTTGGCAGATGCGCCTCTGGTACGTGCATCCCTGACCATACGGCGGATCAGTCTGCCGTCTGTCGTCGGGATCCGGTTATGTTCATCTATATTCAGGCTGGTAAGTGCACTGATATAAATCTTATACTTACTGCTGTTCGGCAGAGAATACGACATGGCATCATTCAGCCCATGGATACCTTCCAGTACAAGGATATCTTCCTCGCCCAGCTTCTTTACATTGCCTCTGTATTCCCGCGCTCCGGTTTTAAAATTAAAGGTCGGAAGTTCTACCTCTTTGCCTGCCAGCAGATCACTCATATCTTTATTGAACTGCTCTACGTCCAGCGCTTCCAGACATTCAAAATTATAATCGCCGTTCTCATCACGCGGTGTCTCGGATCTGTTTTTGAAATAATCATCCAGTGCGATCGGATGTGGTACTAACCCAAGCGTGCGCAGCTGAATGGACAGTCTGTGTGAAAATGTCGTCTTTCCGCTGGAAGAAGGTCCTGCGATCATCACAAACTTTACACCGTCACGGCTTGCAATATCCTTTGCGATCTCACCGATCCTGCGCTCCTGTAGTGCTTCCTGCACCAGGATCAGATCGTTCAGCTTTCCTTCACAGATCTGATCATTCAGATCTCCGACCGTATCGATCCCCAGCTTCATGCCCCAGTCCGTTGCCTGGGAAAGCGTTGTAAAAAGCTGCTTTCTCGGTTCAAACGGCGAAACATCCTCCGGATCTTCCTTATCCGGCAGATTTAAGATCATACCGCTTTCATATGCCTGCAGGGAAAAATGTGGTACATACCCTGCGTGTGGCAGCATATAGCCATAATAATAATCATAATAGCTGCCCATATTATATACATTGATCATAGAACTGCGTCTGTAACGGAACAGCTTCACCTTATCGTCCATATGCATCTGCACAAACAAAGCGATTGCTTCATCCTTTGGCATTGCCTGCTTATGGATTGGCTCTGCCTGCTCCACAAGCTCGCGCATACGTGTTTCCGCTTTTGCCACGATCGCGTCTGTCAGATTGACACCTCTGACACTGATATAATACCCCTTTCCGATTGAAAATTCCACCTTTATCTGATCCGGATGCACCTCAGGCAGAATGTCATACATGGCACGCATCAGTACCATGGTTGCGGTTCTGACATAAGACTTGTGTCCCGCGTCATCCGCATATGTCAAAAAGGAAATCTCCGTATCACGCTCCGGTGCTTTCAAAAGCTCCCGGATCTTTCCGTTTGCGATCACAAGTGCGATCCTTGCAGCATATTTGCTCTGGAAATCCTTTGCAATCTCTTCATACGTCGTTCCTTCTGCGTATTCATATATTTTACCGTCATATTTGATATGCAGCATTTTGCTACCTCCCATTACCTTACAGGATACGGAACGGATCCGCTTTGCCCTGTGTTATGATCTCGATACCTTCTGTTTCTCTTTTCAGATATTCCTGCAGATACGGCACAAAAATCTTCTCCAGCCCATAATGTCCTGCATCAATGACCGCCATGCCCTGCTCTACCGCATCAATCCCTTCGTGATGGTCGATATCACCGGTGATCAGCACATCTGCACCCTTTCCGAGCGCTGGTGCGATCATGGATTTGCCGGAGCCCGGCGAAATTGCTGCCCGGACAAGCTGCTGGCTGCCCTGTCCGAATACCTTTACCGCCTGCAGATGGAAACGCTCCTTGACATAAGCAGCACATTCATCAACCGTCATCGGATATGGCAGATCCCCCAATCTTCCAAATCCCTCCTTGGCGATATCATCTTCAAAGGTAATATCCAGTACCTCTCTGTTCTGCAGCTTCAGTTCATCCGCCGCCGCATCCGCCATTCCCATCACATCAAAATTGGTATGCATGGCATAATAGCACATATCGTCCTGCAGAAGCGTTAAGATCCGCCTGCCGATAAAATCCTCACTGTTTACTTTTTTGATCCCTTTAAAAATAAGCGGATGGTGTGTCAGAAGCATATCTGCACCAACGCTTTCCGCTTCCGCGATCGCTTCCGTCGTCGCATCGACAGCTATGTAGATCCTTTTGATCTCCTTATCCGTTCTGCCCGCCAGAAGTCCGGGATTATCCCAGCTTTCCGCATAAGCAAGCGGAGACAGTTCTTCCAGTTTCCGTATCACATCTGCGCAGCGCATATGCCCTCCTGTTTTCCTTATGCAAGATCCAGCATGGCTGCTGCCAGATCCAGCATCTTCTTTCTGCTGACCGCCTCATCAGAACTGCTCTGATGCTGCTCTATCATTTTCAATATCTTTGTGAATTTCTGCTGTTCCTTTTGGATATAGCTGACAAGCTGTTCATTTTTCTCCTGCATCAGATATGGTCCGAATGCATGCATGACCTGTCTTTTTTCCGTCGGCAGATTTTCGCACGCCTCGATAAATGCGATCTGGCCTTTCGCTGCCATCTCTTTTCTGACTGCGCGCAGAACCGGATAATACTTTCCCTCTTCCAGCACCATATTCTCTTCTACGATCAAATATGCCTGCTCATACAGAAAAGCTCGCAGTTCTTCCCATTCCGACTGTGGCTGCAGCACAAGCTCCTGAACCGGAAGCCTGTCCAGCTCTCCCAAGATCCGGCGCATCAGGCGTCCGCCCATGCCCGCCAGAATCACCGTGTCAACCCGGTCCTCCGGCGTTACCCCGGCAAGACCGTCCGAAAGCCTTGTTTCTATGTACGGCGTAAGCTGTACCTCTTTGATATGCTGCTGTGCCCGCGACAAAGGCCCCGGTCTTACATCTGCAGCCAGCACATGATCCGCTTTTTTTGCCTGCACCAGATAGATGGACACAAAGCCGTGGTCACAGCCGATATCCGCTACCCGCCTGCCTGTTACCATATCCGCTACCGTCTGAAGACGGTTTGATAAACTTACTGCTTCCATCATTAATCCAGATAATCCTTCAGCTTACGGCTTCTGCTCGGATGACGGAGCTTACGCAGCGCTTTAGCCTCGATCTGACGGATCCGCTCTCTTGTGACATTGAACTCACGTCCGACCTCTTCCAGTGTTCTGGCGCGTCCGTCATCCAGACCGAAACGGAGCTTGAGTACCTTCTGCTCACGCTCTGTCAGTGTATCAAGCACCTCATTGAGCTGCTCTCTGAGGAGCGTAAATGCTGCTGCATCTGCAGGTACAGGCACATTGTCATCCTGGATAAAGTCGCCAAGATGGGAATCTTCTTCTTCACCGATCGGTGTTTCCAGAGAAACCGGTTCCTGAGATATCTTTAAAATCTCTCGCACACGGTCTACCGGCATATTCATTTCCTTTGCGATCTCTTCCGGCGTAGGTTCACGTCCAAGCTCCTGCAAAAGCTGTCTGCTGACTCTGATCAGTTTATTGATCGTTTCCACCATATGCACCGGGATACGGATCGTTCTTGCCTGATCGGCAATGGCTCTTGTGATCGCCTGACGGATCCACCATGTAGCATACGTCGAGAATTTATATCCTTTGCGATAGTCAAATTTTTCAACTGCCTTGATCAGACCAAGATTACCTTCCTGGATCAGGTCAAGGAACAGCATACCACGTCCTACATAACGCTTTGCAATGCTGACAACCAGACGGAGGTTAGCCTCTGCTAATTTCTTCTTTGCCTCTTCATCGCCCTCTTCCATCTTCTTGGCAAGCTCGATCTCTTCCTCTGCACTCAGAAGCGGTACCTTACCGATCTCCTTCAGATACATGCGGACAGGATCCTCAATGCTGACACCGTCCGGAACAGAAAGATCGATATTCTCAACATCAACCTCTTCTTCCTCTGCCAGCAGCATCTCTTCATCCGGCTCATCATCATCGGTAATACGCAGCACATCCACGCCGTTGTGCTCCAGATATTCTACGATCTTGTCAAGCTGATCATCCTCTAATGAAAGCTCAGCAAAAGAATCCACTACCTGCTGATAATCCAGAACATTTTTCTTTTTCTTGGCAAGTGCCAAAACCTCTTTCAGTTTTTCATCCAGTCTTGCCTGTGTGTTTTCGTCCATCTTTTTTCCATCCTTCCATTTATGTATCTATTCTAACCTTAATCAAAAGAAATATGCGTTTTTTCAAGCTCATCCAGCTCCTGTCTGCCCGAAATAACACGGGAAAGTGCCTCCATATCGGAACCCGATGCTTTCAGATCGTGTTCGTAGGCATTCCGCTTTACCTTGACAACAATATCATGAAACGCTTTTTCTCTTTCCTGCACCTGTGACTGCGACTCCATATCCTGCTGCATATAGGGCAGCTTTGTATTAAACAAAGATGCCGCCTCGCGCTGCTCTTCTTCCTGTGAAAACCGGCTGATGATCGCCGCCGGATTCGGTTTTCCCTCTTCCAGCTTCGGGAACAGTTCCTGTGCAACCTGCCTGTACAATTCATTTGTAAAAGAAAGCGGCGTAATATATTTTTTGATCTTTTTATACAGATGCGGTTCTTCCACCAGCCATGTCAGGAGCAGCTTCTGTACATTCTCCTGTTGCTCCTTCGGCGTGTTTTTCTGCTGCACGGGCTGTTTCGGCCGTATGACCTCAGCGGCCATGCCCATCTTTGCCGCATAGCCTGTGACAAGCTTTTTCAGGCTTTCCATGCTGATATTATACTTTTCCGCCACAGCCTCTGTATAATTTTCCCTCTCCACTTCCTCGGAAAAACCACACAGCTTCTTTGCGATCTCATTGTAAAACTTCGTCTTTGCTTCCGGATCGGAGAGATCATATTGCTTCTGCATCATCCTAAGTTCAAAGAAAAAGGTATTCTCCGCCTGCAATAGACGTTTTGCAAATTCTTCCCGTCCCAGATTTTTCATAAATTCATCCGGGTCTTTATACGGCTCCAGATTCAGTACCTTACCGGTCAGACCTGCTTCTTTTAAAATACCGATCGCACGCAGTGCCGCTTTCACACCCGCTCCGTCACTGTCATATGACAAAATGACGTTTTCCGTATATCGCCTGAGCAGGTTTGCCTGTCCGCTTGTAAATGCTGTTCCCAGCGAAGCGACCGCCTGTGTAAAGCCTGCCTGGTGCATGGCTATGACATCCATATAGCCCTCACACAAAATGATATTATCCTGTCTTGCCGTTCTGGCAAAATTCAGTCCGTACAGATTCCGGCTCTTGTCAAATACCGGTGTCTCCGGTGAGTTTAAATATTTCGGCTCTCCTTCTCCCATCACACGGCCGCCAAAGCCGATCACACGATGGTTGACATCCTGGATTGGAAACATCACCCGGTTCCAGAATTTATCACTCATGCCATATTTTTCATTGAATACCGCAACGCCCGACTCCCGGATCAGTTCATCCGGATAGCCCTTATGTCGCAGATACTGGCAAAGATCATTGCTTGTCTTATTGGAATAGCCCAGTCCGAACCGGTTCATTGTTTCATCACTGAGCTGTCTGCCCTTCAGATAATCCAGCCCCACACGCCCCTGTGGTGCACGCAGCTGATAATAAAAGTAAGTCGCAGCTTCCTTATTGATCTGCAGAAGCGTCTTTCTGCGGTTTTCCTTCTCTCTTGCCTCTTTGGAATCCTCGATCTCCGGCAATGCGATCCCCGCCCGGTCTGCCAGCAGCTTGATTGCTTCCGCAAAGGTGTAATTCTCATAATTCATGATAAAGGTAAATACATTACCGCCCGCTCCGCAGCCGAAGCAGTAATACATCTGTTTCCCGGGGCTGACGGAAAAGGAGGCTGACTTCTCATTGTGGAACGGACACAGTCCGAAATAATTGCCGCCCTTTTTCTTCAGATTCACATAGCCCGAGATAATATCTACTATATCATTTCGTTGTCTGACTTCTTCTACCAGTTCATCAGAATAATACATTTTATCACCAACTTAACCATGCCACGTTTTCGGAATGTAGATCTCTTCATATTTTGCGATCGCAAAACGGTCTGTCATGGCTCCTACATAATCACAAACGATCTGTTCCTTCGGTGTTCCGTCGCGATCCATTAAATTCAGCATATCCCGCGGGATCAGATCCATATTTTTCAAATAATATTCGTACAGGGTAATGATGAGATTTTCTGCCTTGCTCTCTTCGCTTTTCGCTACCGGATTCTGGTAAACATTCTCAAACATGAAGGCTCGCAGCTCTTTCATGGCATTTGCCACCGGCTCCGACATGATAATGTCATCCTTTCCCGCGCTGTTTGTCACAATATCATGGATAAAGTGATCCAGCCGCTCTCCAAGCGTATAACCGATCACATCGCCGATGCTCTTTGGCACATCCGCGTCCGTCAGGATCCCTGCGCGGATCGCATCGTCCATGTCATGGTGGATATACGCGATCTTATCCGACATCCGGACAATCTTACCTTCCAGTGTCGATGGCATACAGCTCGTCTGGTGATTACGGATTCCATCACGCACTTCATATGTCAGGTTCAGTCCCTGTCCGTTCTTTTCCAGTACCTCAACAGTACGAACGCTCTGCTCACTATGTACAAATCCCAGCGGACAGACGCTGTTCAGTGCTCTCTCGCCTGCATGTCCGAATGGCGTATGCCCCAGATCATGTCCAAGCGCGATCGCCTCTACCAGGTCTTCATTCAGCCGAAGTGCTTTTGCGATCGTACGCGCATTCTGGGAAACCTCCAGCGTATGCGTCATACGTGTACGGTAATGGTCGCCTTCCGGTGTCAGGAATACCTGTGTCTTATCTTTCAAACGCCTGAAGGACTTGGAATGCAGAATCCTGTCTCTGTCCCTTTGAAAAACAGGCCGGATATCGCATTGTTTTTCCTCGCGCTCCCTGCCCTTTGAATTTTTGCTCAGGCAGGCATACGGACTCAGGTTGGTACATTCCATTTGTTCCAGATTTTCTCTGATCGTCATATAGATTCTCTTCCTCCAAAGACACTTGTTGGCTCCCTATTTATATTTTTCTGCACATTTCGCGGGATTCCTTTTTTCTTACGTAAAATTTTGTGATTTCTTTTCTTCTTCGCGCAGGTACGCATCCTTACAGCGCATAATTTCCCGCTCCGCGAGATGCAGCATATCTATCGCTATATAGGGAATTTTCTATACAACAAAGAAAAAACCTCAGCAGATTCTGCTGAGGTCTGGTATGCAGGAGATGGGACTTGAACCCACACGATATTGCTACCACAGGCACCTGAAGCCTGCGCGTCTGCCAATTCCGCCACTCCTGCGCGCAAGATGTATTGTATCTTCTTTTAGGGCTTCTGTCAATGCCTAATTTCAATTTTTTTATTTTTTTCGATCTTTTTTTAGATAAAGCTGTTCCAGATGTCCCCGTTTGAGAACAGAGATGCGGTGTAAGTTGCGGATGAACCATATACACCACTGGCTTTATTCTGGTCATTCTTTGCATACATACTGATGAAGGATGCCTTTGTCTGTACGCCATAGGCAAAAGAACCGTTTCCGTTCATCATGCTCTTCACCGTTGTCATATCCGCCGCTTTCAGCTTCTTTTCATCTACAGAAAGCTTATTATCCTCTCCGATCGTGATGCCGATCCTGGAAAGCATTTTTTCATTTGCGACCGTCTGCTGCACCATATTGGAAGCTGTTGAAACAACACTGCTGTTCTTAGACTTTGCTGCAGCACTCAGAACGCTGTTATAATCATCTGCAAATGCGGATACTGCCTTATAGATTGCATCCGTATCATAGCCCTTTGTTGTTTTTTCAACGCCGTTCTCATCCTTTGTGGTAATATCCTTTTCCTTGAAGACAGAGTCCTTACCTGTTTTCAGTAAGCTTTCGGCAGATTTCACAAGCGCATTGGCACTTTTCTGCAGGGATGCGTTTTCAGATGTTGTATCCGCTGTGGCTGTTTTACTATTCGTCTTCTTTGTCGCAGAGGCAGCATCAGATAAAGCCGTTTTGTTCTTTCCATAATAGGCTTTCATCAGCTTGCCATAACTGCCATTCTTTATGCTTGCATAATCAGCGAGGGAATAACTGCCTCCGCCGATTCCTGTAGATTTTCCTCCGTTCAGGGAAGAAAATAATGCACTGTAATCTGTTCTTCCTGTGATCCGAATACTCATACGCTCCACTCCTTTGAAAAACACGTATCCGATACATGATATACCGCGTCCGTGCGAAAAACATTTTGTTATTTATAGTATCGGTCTTTTTGACAGATAATGCAAGCTTTTTTATCTGTTTTTATATATTTTTCACATCAATTCCAAAACAACTGCATCACAGCTGTCCAGCCTTATTGTTCCGATCGTACCGCCGATCTCCTCATGGGACCGGTTTGCCAGCAATACCTTTTTCAGCATATATTCCAGTTCAATATCAACAGGCTTTTTCCCGAAATTTGCAGCTACAAGTATATGGGCAGAGTCATCTTTGCGATAGAATGCCATGATGCCATCCAGATTTTCATATGCCGGAATGAACTCACCATAGGTAAACACCTCTTTATATGCAGCAGATTTGCGTAAAGCAACCAGCCTACGATAATAATTTAATACAGAATCCGGATCATTTTCCTGAGCTGCCACATTAATCTCTCTGTAATCGGAATTTACTTTCAGCCATGGCGTTCCTGTCGTAAACCCTGCATTTTCCGCTCCGCTCCACTGCACAGGTGTTCTTGCATTATCCCGGCTCATTTTACCGCAGATTTCCAAAGCCTCCCTCTCTGACAGCCCTGCCCGTACAGCTACCTGATACTGATCCTTTGTGTTAATATCATCAAATTCCCCCATGCAGCCCCATTCCGCATTTTTCATGCCGATTTCCTGCCCCTGATATATAAACGGAATTCCTCTGAGAAGAACACTTACAGTCCCCAACATTTTGACTCCTGCAGGATTCCGGGCATACGCAGGCAAAAAGCGGGAGGCGCCTCTTGGTTCATCGTGATTTTCGATAATATTTGCTTCAAATCCATATTTCTGAATTTCAAGCTGGGAACGTACAATTGCTCCCCGCCATTTGGAAAACTCTATTTCCGGTGCATCATACCAGCCATGCATTCCCTCGCTCAGGCAATGTGCGCTGAAATCAAAAATAGTAGAAAAATGTCCGTTTTCCCCTATAAATGCCGGCAGTTCATCTGATTTCATATTGAACACTTCACCTACTGTAAAAGCATCATACTTTTCAAATGTATTTTTCTTTAAATCCTCCAGAAGTTCTCCTACGCCTTCCACATTTTCGACCATTTTGATACAGCTTGCAAGACCGTCTGTGCCATCCGGTGCAAAATCAGGGAAAGCCGGATCTTTTTTAATGTTGATAATTGCATCAATACGGAACCCGGAAAGTCCTTTTTCCAGCCACCAGTTGATCATACGGTAAAGCTCCTGCCTCAGTTCAGGATTTTCCCAATTCAAATCCGGCTGTTCCCTGGCAAACATATGAAAATAATACTTGTCCGTTCCCGGTACAGGTTCCCAGCAGCTTCCGCCAAAATAAGACCGATAATTACTTGGCGGATTTCCGTTTTTCCCTTTTCGGAAATAAAAATAATCCGCATATTTTCCATCCGGATCTGCCAATGCTTTCCGAAACCACATATGTTGGTCAGAGCAATGATTGATCACCAGATCCATTATGATGTGCATATCGCGCTTTTTCGCTTCCGCAAGCATTTCATCAAATTCATCCATGGTTCCGAATTCTTCGGCAATTGCATAATAATCTGCTATATCATAACCCTGATCCACAAACGGTGATTTATAAACAGGAGACAGCCATATAATATCAATGCCCAGTTTTTTCAGATAATCCAGTTTAGAAATAATACCTCTCAGATCCCCAATGCCATCTCCGTTTGTGTCGAGAAAGCTCTTCGGATAGATCTGATATGCCACTTTATCATGCCACCATTTTCTTTTCATATTCTTCGCTCCTTATCATTTTCTTATCGCTTCGTGTATGTTGCAGCATCGTTCAAATTGTATTATGCTGTCATTGTACTATGTTGCACATTAAATTTCTTGCATATTTTTATCACTTTATGACACAATACTGCTATTCAAAAAGGAGTAAACCATATGAAATATTCAAATCCGCTGGCACCGGGGCAAAAAGAAAATGCCAAACACGGCCATTACTCTTACATGCAGCTTCACTTGACAACAGAAGTCCGGAACTCCATTCGGAAACTTATGTGTTTCATATGAGTTTTCTGGGTTGAAATGCAGCCGACATCTGTTCTACCCGCTATCTTACACCGTTGATCAATCATGATTTTTCCATGCCCTGCCTCATCACAGCCCAGCATCCCGCTTATATGCCGCTGTTTAAATGCTTCCGCCAGATTGCGCTGCTATATAAAGAACAGGAATTCGGATATGAGCTGGCGTTAAAATCGCTGCTATTACAGTCTGTTTTTCTCCTGCTTCCATACAGCGACCGCACCCCATCCGCAGGCTCTAATCCATCCTCTGACAAATTAAAGACTGTTCTGGACTACGTTTCGATCCATTATGCTGATACGATTCTGGTATCTGACCTGGCCGGATTATGTTATTTCAGTGAATATCATTTTATGCGCTTTTTCAAAAAACATATGCATATGACATGCATGCAATATATCAATAATGTACGGCTCGAAAAATCCGTAGAACAATTTGAACATGGAAACACTTCTACTCTGGATGTTTCTCTGTCAGTTGGATTTCATAATCTATCCTACTTTCACAGGGCATTCAAAAAGAAATATCATATGACACCCCGTTCTTTTATCCAAAAGCTGGAACAGTTCCAATAAATCGTTTCAAACTTTTTTATTTTTCTGCTACACGGGCAGCGAAAAAAATCCCTTGAATCAGTTAGATTCAAGGGATTAAAATAAACATATAATGCGGAAGATGGGACTTGAACCCACACGATCGCAATGATCACAAGATCCTTAGTCTTGCTCGTCTGCCAGTTCCGACACTTCCGCATGCGTTTTGTTTGCCGCGATTAGTATAATATCATTTTCAAGCGTCTGTGTCAACAGCAAAATATAATTTTTTTGAACTTCGTATTTTTTAAGTTATTTTGTCACTTTGGACAGTATTTTTTCATCTGAGACTTCTGTGTTATAAATCCATGTACGCTATAATCTTCGATATCTAAATTTATACCAAAGGAGAACATTATGGATACGACACAAACACTTATCGAAAACTATCTGGCATATTGCAGCTCGCAGAAGCGTCTGGATGAAAAGACCCTGAAAGCATACAGGATCGACCTGCGGCAGTTTTCAGAACAGACTCCTCCCGTGGAGTTCCCCGCGCTCAGTTCCGCGGCTCTTGAAGCCTATATTGCAGCCCTGCATAGGCAATACAAGCCTAAAACCGTCAAGCGGAAAATAGCCTCTGTAAAAGCCTTTTTTCATTATCTTGAATACAAAGACATTCTCATCCGTAACCCTTTTAACAAGCTACAGATCCGCTTCCGTGAACCGGCCATTTTACCCAAAACAATTCCTCTGCCGGTCGTTGAAACATTCTTAACCACTATTTACAGGCAGCGTAGGACTGCAACAACACTCTACCAGAAAAGAAATGCCTTGAGAGATGCTGCTGTTGCAGAGCTTTTATTTGCAACGGGCATGCGGATTTCCGAATTATGCACCCTAAAGAGTCATGATGTCAACTTATACGACGGAACCATTCTGATATACGGAAAAGGCGACAAAGAAAGGCGCATTCAGATTGGAAGCGATGAAGTCATCCATATTTTATCAGAATACAGACATGACTTTCATACAGAAATCGAAGGCTGTTGTCATTTTTTTGCCAACCAGGCGGGAAGAGCTTTGTCCGATCAGTCCGTCCGCAGAATGATCACCAAATACTCCTCTCTTGCCGCTATCGACCTGCATATCACACCGCATATGTTTCGCCATACCTTTGCCACCAGCTTATTAGAGGCCGACGTTGACATTCGATACATTCAGGAAATGCTGGGACACAGTTCCATCAACGTCACCCAGATCTACACGCACGTTGCTGTCGCGAAACAGCGAAACATTCTGGCAACCAAACATCCGAGGAAGGATTTTCATATATGACAAAAAAGACAGCCCTGCGGGTTGTCTTTTTTGTATGGATAATTTTTAGTTATCCGTCGATTATCTATAAAAATAATAATTGCCATTTGACTTTTGACTGGTATTAAAGGAGGTAATGAATGAAAACAGATGTTAGTTTTATAATTTCAATAGATTCTTCTTTTGAAATGACAAATAATTTTTTTGAGCACTTATTACAAGACGAGTTTGCTTTAAACTCTGAAATAATTGTTGTATTAGACTCTATTACCAATTGCTACACAATTAAGTACATAAAACAATTAAACAAGTATGAGAATATTAAGATATATATTTTGGATCAAAAGGTGGGGTATGGAAAAGCAAACAATTATGCAGTAAAACAGGCTCAAAATAATATTTTATATTTTATTAACACAGATGTATTTGCTGAAAAAGATTGCTTTGAGAAAATGTTGAATGCATTAATGGAAGAAAATGTTGCTTGTGTGCAACCCTTATTAATATGGCCACAAAATAATCGGATACAATGTGCCGGAAGTACATTTGGACCTTTTTATAAGAAGCATCTTTTTGCAGGTCGCTCACTAAATAGTATAAATCTTTCGAACTATCCTCAAGAAAGACCTGCGTTGACATCAGCATTATATGCTATGAGAAAAAGTGATTTCTATAAATATGGAATGTTTGACGAATTTTATTACAATAAACTGGAATCTTTTGAATTATCATTAAAGCTGAGTTTGAACGGCAAACGGTGCTTATGTATTCATAATGCTGTTGCATATCATTCACAAGGAACAGGTAGAAATCAATACTATTTTGACTTCTATCAACAAGAGGCTTATTTTTGGGTAAAAATGGGCAATCATTTTATTCCTGACATTCAGGAACACTATAGAAGGCAAATAAGCAAAGATATGCTTAAAAATACATATTATATAATATCAATATGCCAAATCCGAACTGTGAAACAATGCCTAGAGGATCTTGGTATATCTTTTTTTGATATTTATGAAATAAATGGTATTTCTCCAAATCAAATTAATTTGTATGAATTGTTGCCATATTCCTTACACCAACTTGATATGCCTTTGCTTTTTTTTGTAGAAAATATCATGAATTTAGGGAAAAACAACCGTTGGTTTGAAACAAGAAATTGTAACAACTCAGATTTGGTTATTGATACCTACGGAAATTTATTGCCTGCATTACTTATTTGAGCACTTAAGCGCTTTACCATATACGCGTATCCAATATAAAGTCACATGGTGTAACTGGCAAGTTCTCAGAGACCAAAATAAAATTTTTCATCCTATTTATTGCTGCATTGTGAGACTGTATCTGTTTATAGTCTTCCCCTAATTCTGAAAATAACTGTAAACATTTTTCAGAATATTTTTTTGACTGTATCAAATTATTATCTAAATAATAGATTGCGGCCAATACATGATATGCAATAGCTTGATGTCGTCTTCCACTTGATATTGTTGTATTTTTCATTAACATTTTATTTAATACCTCCAGAAGTTCTGTACAGGTATAGTTTTGTGACAATAACATTATAATCACAAGTTTTAAACAAGTTCTTGTATAAGACTGTATATAGTTTTGTTCTTTCATAGTTTTGCATATATTCTGTAGTGAAAGTAAGGATTCTGAATAATCTTTTTCAAGTAAGGCTTTAACATATACAATTTCACTATCACAATCTAATTCACGACGTGGTTCTTTAATTTTTTTGAAAATGTTTTTTGCAATAATCAAGGAATTTAATGCTTTATACAGGTCTTTATTATAAATGGACTTCGCATAATCCATATGTGCGAAACCTTCATATTCAATTAATCCCAGTTCCCTTGATTTCAAAAGAGCTACATGGTAATGTTCTTCTGTTCCACACCCCTGCATAAAATTGCAAAGCATTCTACGATTGTAATAATTCAGATATCCATATTTATATGCTTTTGTTTTAAGTTGAAAATTATTAGAATTCATAAATTTAAATAATTTTGTCAATTCAGCATCTGCATCGTTTATATTCAACATCCAAATATTATTATTTATTTTTTCCGAAAGTGTTTCAATTAATATGTCATTCTGTAATTTTAATGTGGAGTACTTATAGACATTTACAATCTTATTAAACTCTTCATTAGACAACTCATATGAATTGGTATACTTGTAACAATTTCCTAGCACAAATAAATTTCTAATATCAGAATAATCATAATCTTTTAAATCTTTTTGATTTTCTTTTTGTATTGTCTTTGCAATCTTTTCTGCTGCAAAGTAATTTGCATTGTCATGTAATTCATCTCTAAATTTTGCGCAAATAGACCGATATTTCCAAAAATATTTTCCACCTAAAGAGATTAGTTGATAATAACATTCGCTTTCGTTAATATATCCCTTTGTCTGACAGAAAAGAATAAATTCTCCAATCCTATCCCTATATATTTTTCTCTTTTTTAATCTAAAGGCTTCCAAATAAATATCATGAAATGGATATAATTTACCGGAAATTTCTTTTATTATATTTTTATTACACAACATAGATATATCATCATAGATTTCTTCGCCCCCAAATTCAATAAGCGCACAAATACTAACACCACTTTCAAGTGTATATACAAAATTAAAAACAAGGTTAGAATAATAGCTTGACAATGATTTATTTGCATTCAAATTATTTTGTACAATCGATAGCCTGTCAAGTATATTTTTAAATTTTAATGATGAATCTATTAAATCCTGATCATTAAATGAATTGATTTTTTCCTTCAATTCACATAATAAATCATATAAATATAATGCAGAAATATTTATATTTAATCCCTGCATTAGAGAATTCAGTATAGGAAATTTCCCGATATTTTTCTCGATAGAAATTATTATATCATCAATAGAGGGCCTGTGGATTTCGTTACAATAACATGCATTTAATTCTAAAAAATCTGTCAACTGTTCATTTCTAGATAAAGTTGGTCGCGTAAAGAAAAATATTTTTTTGCTTAAATGATGTCTATTCACCCATGCAAGTATGGATTGAAATAATCCCAAAACTTCTGAGTTACCCTTATGAATATCATCTATATAGATATGCTGTTGTAAAAAATTTGCCGATTTATTATCAATTGAATGTTCTTTACAATAAGTAACAATTTGATCACAGGTTATTTTTGAAGTAATTCCATCATTGATTTCTTTTAATACATTCTTAACGACAAAATCTAAATTTAAAAACTGAAAGTCTTCTATTTTAAGTTCCCAAAGACTTCCAAATTGGCAAAAAATAAATAATTTGTAACATAATAAGTAATCTTTTTCTGTATTCCCTGAAAAATTTAAGAGAATTGAAGAAAATAACGATGATATGTTATTACGAATTTGATTTAACATATATGTCTTACCGCACCCCGCATCGCCAACTACTAAAAAAAATAAATTATCTGAAGTATTAGATTTGATGAACATATGAATATCAGTCAAAATTTTTATTTGCGACTTGATAAATAATTGAGGAGTATATAAATCTAGTATTTTTAAATCTTTAATCACATATTTCTTAATCCCTGAATAGACTCTTATTTCTATGGTATAATCGGTTTTCGATTCAATCAATTTGACCGGAATAAATAATGAATTATTTCCCTTTTCAACCAGCCAATTTGATATATTCGTTTTTTCACTTGTATAATCTGGAATACGACTAATCGCTTTATCAAGAATAAGTTCAACGCTTTGTTTCTCAGAAGAGTTAAATCGAATATATAAAAGATATTCTTTGCGCAATTCTAATGTGGATAATTTTAAAATACTATCATCACCGCAATCATATTTATCCATAAAACATACTGTTTCAATTTTATCTTCGATGCAATATTTCTGAGCGCTTATTGTATGGAAGTACTTATCTTCGATCGTAGGATTTTCAGATAACCAGTTTTCTATTTCCTCTCCATTTATATAGTAAATTTTAAGATTATCTCTTTTTCTTGCAAATATATCTGCACGCCTTTTATAATCTTCACTGATATATGCATTTGTTATAAAAGCAATTACAACGACGTGTCCATCTAACAAACTAGATACTAACGTTGAATCTAAATGACTTTTGGGAATACTTTTATTTATATTAATAGAATACTTTGCTTCATACCAATACTTTATTGTTGTATTAAATGGCAAAGCAGAAATTATACTTTCCCCATCTTTATTGCCATCATTTGTTAACTTTGTTTTTTCCCATCTTATATCAGGATAGTTACTTGACATATAATCGAATGCCAAATTTTCAAATGTTTTATTATCTATTTTTTCCCATGCTATCATGTGTATACCTCAAACTCGTCAAGTATATTATAAAGACGACGGATAACTAAAAATTATTTATCCCTTCTAATTACTATTGTATATAAATCAATTGTATTGTATATTATTTTCTTTAATATATCAATATTATTTATTATGTATTTTAATTATATTTTTGTATTTTCCTCGTTTCCCTTTCGGCATCTTGATCACCATTTTCCTATGCGTTCCCTGAAATGCCTGTTTGCCAACCTTCTGCAGGCATTTTGATTTGATCTGCACCTTCTTTAGTTTTTTGCATTGATAGAAAGCCTGTTTTCCGATAGTTTTGACATTTTTGCCAATCACAACCTGTTTCAGTTTGGGCTGCTTTCTGCAGGCTCCGGCTTTTATCGCTGTTACCTTGTACTTTTTTCCAAGATAGGTAATCGTATCCGGTATTACAATCTTTCGATAGTTTTTCCTCGGTCTTTGATAACAGACTGTTCTTGAGCCTTTTACAGATGTTATTTTATAAATTGCAGTCTTTGTTTTTATCTGTATTCCTTTCTTGGCAGTTTTCCGTGGCTTTCCCGGATCCGGTGTTTTCTGTGGCTTTCCCGGATCCGGTGTTTTCTGTGGTGTACCGGTTATCTCCGGCTTATCTGTCGTATCTTGTCCCCGATTAGTTCCTGTTTCTCCCTGTGAGCCTGAACCATTACCCGGATTTGGCTTCTTCGTTGTCCCCGGTTCCTTTGTCGGCTCCGGTTTCGTTATAATATTTGTCTCCGCTTCTGTCATGTTGCCATTTGCATCATACTGATACTGCACAGAGTCCCCATTTTCATAAGTAACCTGCTCCACCCTTCCTAACTGATCATATTTGATCTGTTGTGCATGAACTGTCTGATTTCTGACATATAAAAAAAACAACACCAGCAAAAAACATATTTCTAATCGTTTTATTTTTGCTACTGTTGCTTCATATGTTATTCTATTCTTCATCTTCCGTCCCTCTAGATTGCCGAACCACATTTGGGATAGTTATGATGTTTTATACACCACGGATACGATATGGGATAGTTATCGAGCCAGGTTCGGCAATCTATTTACATTCCTCTTCCCCTGAGTTTTATGGGTATCAGCTTTACTTAACCCACTTTTATTGTATCTGATATGTCATAGAATGGCGATACCGTTCAGCCCGAAATTCCTACCGTTCAGCCCACAGAAGATATGTTTTCCTTATCAAATTCCCAACATCTTACGCGCTTCATCCTCAGTGATTTTCTGAGATTCCATCAGATTATGAAGCAGTTTTTTCTGAGTTATTTCTGTTCCTTGTTCTATTCCCTGCTCTACTCCCTTTTCTATTCCTTCCTCTATCCCTTCACGTTTTCCGGCACTATATTCTGAGAGCAGGCATCTTTCATAATCTTCTCTTGCTTCACACTGCATCCGGATTTTTTCATCTTCGCTCAGTTTTTTCAATGTCAATACCATGTTTTCAAATACCTCCTCCTTACCTGCCAGTTGTTCCAGTTCCTCCAGAGTTTCTGCCTTAAATATACTTGCCCATTTCAAAAGCTTTTTGTCAGTTCCAGGCTGTTTCTTTGCTTTCTCTATCTGCGTCAGGTCTAACACTTTAATGCATAGTTTGTCCGAGTACAAGAAGTGATCCTCCACGTCAAGGATCTGATATTGTGCCATAAACTTTGGATTCTCATTAAATAATGTAAAATCCAAAATCCCGATGTGATATGTCGGAAGCAGTCTATCGTATTCCTGTCCGCTTTTAATGCTATCGTAAGCTCTCGACCAGTATAAAAGCGACCGGTTTACCCAGTAGGTCTGCTTATATACCTGCAGTTCAATATTTATAATCCTTGCGTCATTCAGTATGATCTTTGCATCTAAGATACATTCTTTCCCCTTGATCTCCCTGCCAAGCTCAATTGGATTTTCTATGCGGCAGCTTACAATATCCGCTTCGTCCATCTCAAGCAGTGTCGCCAGAAGATTTCTTAATACTTCTTCATTCTTCTGCAGGACTGCATGGAACATATAGTCATTCCGCATTCCGTAAAATTTTCTTTTCTCTGTCATCTGTTATGATCCTCCTTCGTTTGCCGCAGGAGCTGATCACATATATATCCTCTCGAAACCCCTGCTTTATAAATTTGTGAAATAAAGCATGAATTTCCTGAAATAAGATATGTTTAAGACATAAAGCGTATCGAGAATTTATTCTCTTCTGCTCAATAGACTTGATAAAAGAAAATATGCTTTGTAACAACTATAGCATTATTACAAAGCATTGACAATTACTTAATAAAAATATGTATTTTCTTATCATTTCTATACTATTGGAAATAAAATCATCCATATATAAATTTACCAATAAAGCAACTTTCTTATTTCATCAGATTTTCTTAATAATCTTTTCCATTCTTCAGATGTTCTTACCACTTCAACACTAGGCAACTCTTCATTTTTTTCTAATTGCATAAATAAATTTCTTAATTCTATGCTTTCTTCTAGTATATCATCATCAATCATACCTTCATTTAAAAAGAGATTTTATGTATCTTCATGCAGAAAACTAATACCATCTATCGAAAATTCTTCAAATAGATTATATTTAATTGTATCATCACTTTCTGTCAGCAAATAACTTCCACATTCTTGAATTGTTTTTTTAAAGTTTTCATATCTTTCTTCTAATGAAATCATCATCCTACCACCTCTATATCCACCTTTTATCCCATCATTACCAAGATTCCTTCTACAATTAAAATTTCCCCCTTTAAATATTCTTTCCATTTAGACCCGCTTCTAGGTATTTCATTATCAAAATTGTCTTTTTCTAAAACTAATGCTGATACAATGACTGGTACTATCCCAATCATATTTATTGCATTACAGATAAAGATATAATTAAATACTTTACATTATATCAGACCAAAATGGTATTGGAATGATATTTTTAAATTCTATCTTCCCCTGCTCTTTCCCACCAAATTCGACTTTAAAATAATCTTCTAAATTTTGGCCATAATAAATGATGTCTATATCGTGTATAGAAATTATTGGAGGATTATCCTCTGGAATCATAGGTATATATCTATGCCCATAAACAGGAATCAACTTGGGGGCACTTTTCAATCGTTCTCTTACAATCAGTGCAATATCTGTTTCATTCTCTGGTTCCTTCCCCCAGTCATCACACCAACAAACCTCCTCTGCTAATTCGTAAGCAGCTTCAGTTGGTCTATTTATAATTTTCTTGATAAACATAACATTATCTTGGTCAAGATTTCTCCAATTAAAAAATCCCTTGGATATTGGTAAAGTCATCATTAAGAATTCTTTTAGACTCTTCGGAAATTTTATTGTATATATATCTTCAATTTTTGTTATTTCTTCAATCGTGAGTCCGGTCTCAAATTCAACACCTTGCCGTTTCAACAGCTTTATACTATCTTCATAAATCAACCTTATTACCTCCATCATTCAATTTGTATAAATGCATAATGGTCATTTGTATACCAAATGTATCCCCTCAGTTTCATCTATCAAAATTTCTTTTTCTTTAACCTCAGGAAAGGTGTAGCCTTCCGGAATTTCTTCTTTATAAGTTTTATATAATTCATCATATTTTATATACTATCACCTACCTGGCACACCATGTAAAGCTTCTAATGGAGCATCTCCCATTATGTGTGTTGAGGTTTGGGTATTAAGGGAATTGTTACATTTACAAGCCTAACTAAACAAATTCTATATTTTCTATATTTTCAGCTAAAATCTCTAATAGAATTATTTCATTCCAAGAATCATAAAAGGTTATACTTTTAACCTCTGCTAATTCATCAATTGTACCATCACCGTTTACAATATCTTCTTTCAATTCTTCTAACAAAGAAGAATTTGTTTGAATTATTATATCTCCAATCTCTCTGCCTATAGAATTTTTTCCCTTAAAGGCATAATAATCGGAAAAAATAATTTGTCTAATTTTTTGATCCCATGTTTTGATATATATAATTAAACAAGAGTCTTTTATACAAATTTCATTTATAGTATTATCCATATTACTTATACTATTTATCCAATCCACTATTCGTCGCCTCTCTTATTTTGGGAATGATTCTCCTGGTATAAACTCAGATCCTGCTCATGGTGTATATCCTTCAGGATACCATCTTATATCTAGTCAATCTTTAAATATCCTAGCCAGAATTGAATTAATTTGCTTTCAATTTTTCGTTCAAAATACTTAATACAACTTTCACCCTTCGTTCCAACATATCTACAACCTGTTCCTCTTGCTCTATAGAATATATCATGTTTCCAAAATCCTCATGCCACAGTAACTCATAGGTAATCTTATCTAAATGTAATTTTATTACACTGAAATATATATAGTCCACCTTTTCTTCTGCTGACATACCAAACTCCTTGCAGAAAATCTTTGCTAAATAGTCACTGCCATCCTCATAATCCCAATTAACAAACAAGAACTCTGTTCTATTTTCTTTATCTACATTTATATGTTTTTTATATGTTACTTCCATATTTTTCACTCCAATCCCAATGAATTATTTACAGATTTTCTTTGACACTACGAACTAGCGATTATTTCTTTGTATGTGTCATCACCAATAAATCCTTTTGTAGATTAGGGTTACGGTTTTATATAATTCTGCTTTTATAATACATTTCTGTACTATCAGAAGTAAGAAGCAATCTATATATGAGTCTAAGCAACATAACGACATATGAACTGATATAGCACATATATAGAAAACTATAAAATCACACTAATAGTTGTTTTACATATTCTGCTTTATTCAAAATACTTTCCTCAGAGAAAAACATATTTGGAATTTTTAACTCTTCTTCATCATCAGAAAATCTACCTGCCATTTCACACAAATCTCCGAACTCTTTATTTTCCAGTTCAGACAGTTGCTCATAATCAACCTCTAAATCATATACTCTCATAAATTCTGAACAAAATGTCTTTACCTGATATGAACCATCTAAAACTCCATTAATCAGGTAATATAACTGCTCTTTTTCTGTCATGCTTCTCCATCACTCCTTCTCCCATATGCTCTAAAGCTCTGTTAGTTTTGTGGATAAAGTATCTATCATATCTTTAAATTCTTCCTCTTCTCCATCATATGTCCAGTCATGTGTTTCACTTTTTACTAATGCATTGTTAATAATATTTTTTAAGTCATCTGCATAAGATATTAAAAATGAACTATCCATTTCTGATACTTTTTCCAGAAGATCACCTTCATATAATTCGCCAACAAATACATCCTCTCGCAAAAAATTTATTGCCTTTGACATAGCAAGATCTGTAAACTTTTTTTGACGTATCATTCTTAAAACATCTGCCACAGTAATTTCAACAATTGTTTTTTCTATTAATTGATTATACCATTTCTGCAATGGATACAATTCCTCATTAGATGCAATAGACATGCAGTTATATATTTCTTTTATTTTTCTCTTGTCTTCCATCAATTTATATCTCCATAGAGATCAAACAATTCCTCTATTTTATTAAGGAAACTTTGACTTCTTCATCCTCTGATATTAATGATACTAATGATTGTCCAAATCTTTCAATCTGTCCCAGTTCACAGCTAACATAAAAGCAACATCTATGGGCACGTCTGTCATTATCCGCAATTTCCATATCTACTTCAATTTTTACATGTCCATGATTATCACTTGGTAAAATACTTAATGAAAAAGCAGGTGTATAGTATCCTGTCTTATTTCCAAATTCTAAATAACATACCTCATCAGGATTTTCGATATAATTATTTATTTTATCTGCAGCATTTTCTAATAAAACATCCTCAACATAGCAACTCTGAAACACATTAATGTATTCCGAACTTGCCATCACTTTCAATTCTATAATATTAGAATCTTTCCATAATCTTTCAAAAATAATATTGTCCATAAAATTCCTTACTTAAATTTAAAATCATCGAATGTGCCTGTCACTTTATTATATACATAATGGATTGTAATTTTATTTCCATCAGCTGTCTCTACAACGGATTGCATTTTGACCCAGCCATCTGATGATTTCCACCTCGTATCATTTAATTTAATCGGAAGTTCAGTAGCACCTTCCAAAGGATCAGACCGTACTTGATGCATAGCCATTTGTTCTCCTAAATTATTCGGAATTGTTCTTCCTGTACTACCTCTCCCTTCTACTTTCACAGGATTTCCAACCCCAGTATTAGAAGAACTGCCACCCTTTGCCCCTTTTTCTACCGCTTCCTTCGCAGTCCGCTCAGCAGATTTTTCTGCAGTTTCCTTCGCCGTCTTCTCTGTAGCTTTCTCCGCGGCTTCCTTTGCTGCTTTTTCTGCACCTTTTTCGGCGGCTTCTTTTCCGGCTTCTTTTGCCAGCTTTTTAGCTGCTGCCTTCTTTGCCGCTTTCTCTGTGGCATTCTTGGCAGCCTTTTCTCCTGCTTTCTGGGCAGCCTTCTTTCCGGCTTTTATGGCTTGCTTGGTTCCCTTGGCTATGAAGCTTCCTGCCGCCGGTACGATGGCTACTGCCGTTGCTGCTGCCATGGCCGCATTTCCTTCGGCGGTATACCAGAGGAAGTTAATCGCATCTGCCGGATCAAATATGAAGCCAAGCCAGTCAAGGAGCTCGTGACCTGTACGGCTGAAGTAGTCCTGGGCACATAAGCCAAATGGATCCACAAGGCTGATCGGATTCCCCTGTACATAGCTGTATTTGTTCAGTGACTGGCTGTCTGTGATACTGCCGTCTATGATGTCTCTGTTGATAAAGCGTTTGATCTGCGGATTATAGTAACGGGCTCTCATGTAATACAGTCCGTTTGCGCCTGTTTCTACACCGTATCTTCCATTATACAGGAAGCGGAGGTTTTCTGCCTGTATGACCGCAGTCGTATCCTCTGCCTGTTCTCCATCTGCATCATAAATTCCGGTAAGTTCTCCATAGGTTCCGTAAGTGAAGCTATAGAGTAGGTCTCCGTCTGCATCTGTGATCGCTGTTGTACTGCCGATATGGTTGTAGTGGTAGTAGCGTTTTTCTGTATCACTGCCTTTGGCTTCTTTTTTGCTGTCGCTGATGAGGCCATTTCCGTATGTGTAGGTTATGGTTGCGGTTTTATACAATTCTGCTTTTCATAATACATTTCTGTACTATCAATGGTAATAATCACCCATATATGAGGCTAAGCAACATAACGACATATGAACTGATATAGCACTTATATAGAAAAATAAAGCCCATCCTTGTTCAGGTAACAGCCGCCAAGTAGCTCTAAGTGTTTTGATTCAGTTTTTGTAATCTCACGCAACCGGTGTCGGGAACATCGGTCATTAAAATTGCCTACGGCAATAGACCGATGCTACATAATATATGGCAAGCCATATATTACATTCTTCGCCATCCGGGCTCAGGTGCACCTTGTCCGTACTTCCTTGTACGGACATTGCTGTTACCCATCCAAAACACCATGAGCTTCTAAGGCGGCTGTTGATTCACAAGGCTGGATCTTTATTTTCTATTCTATAGTCTTATATCTCATTCTCATATGGTTGACGAATCATATTTATAAAATGTTCTTCTATGGCTCCAAATAACTTATAATTCCTCTTAGCAGTACTCAATGACACCTTATTTGCTCCAATAATTTTATCAGGTATCTTCAGTTATTTTCTGCATCATAGAGATACTTCGTTACCTCTCCGCTGTCAGTCTCTGTCCCGATCAGCCGGTTATGGCAGTCATAGGTAAAGGACACCATCTGTCCATTTTGGTCATACTGATAGCTTGTTATGCCGATCTGCTGGTAAATGCTGTCATACACATATAATGTCTAATTTTTATTTGCATCAATGACATTTCCTACATAACCCGCATTATAATTCATTTGAGGTATTACCTGTTATCTAAATTGCAATAAAATAAATGTATTTTCATTTAAGTTATCACTAACTCTACACGCATCACCACCTAAAACACCAATTTGTTTACCAGCCAATTCAAACAATATCTCCTTCATCTAATACAATTTCATACAATTTATATATTACAAAATCTCCTTCCTCAATCAGTTGATTACCATATTGTCTCTTATAATGCTCACGTTTCGAAATAAAATCCTTTAGATCTGTAATATTGTCAAATAGTCCATTACTATTTAATATGTAATCCTTAAATTGTTCAATTCTCCCAGAACAAATATCATTCAATACTGCTGAGTAATAAGACCCCCCTAAATACGCGTAATCATAACCTATAAACCTAGTATTCCATACCACATTTTGAATATTAGGTTTTTCTTTTTCTGTTTCACAAAGTAATACTCGAAATTTTATATGATTAAGCCTAGAAAGTTCAATATATTTCTCTACAAAATGAATATCAGTACATACATCAACATAATCTGAATCATACCAAGATTTTTCAATATTTTCACAAAAGTACTCTTCAAATAATTCTGGATATTTATCATTTAAATACCAATTATCACCTTCTACACCTTTATATCTCCCGATTTGATTACGTTGAATTATTATTCCATTAATCATAATATACGCGCCTCCTATAAACAAATCATCTGTATTCATATGGTACATGTATATTGTAAATATGAGTATGGTCCATATGATTTCCGCCTGGAAAATGTTGTCCACTTCCAACTTCTGCAGGATGATGCTGTGGCACATTATATTCTTTTGCCCACTCATCTAGAATTTTAGCTTCCTCATAAGAAATTGGATTTCCCTTTTTAGCATTTTTTTCTGCTTCCTTGGCTAACCTATGCAATGCATTTTGGTCTGGAGTCTGTCTTTTAGAAGTAGACAGAATCTCATCCTTACTGCCACCCTTTGTCCCTTTTTCTACCGCTTCCTTCGCAGTCCGCTCAGCAGATTTTTCCGTGGCTTCCTTCGCTGTCTTTTCGGTCGCTTTCTCTGCTGCTTCTTTTGCTGCCTTTTCGACTCCTGTTTCAGTGGCTTCTTTTGCTAGCTTTTTAGCTGCTGCTTTCTTTGCCGCTTTCTCTGTGGCATTCTTGGCAGCCTTTTCTCCTGCTTTCTGGGCAGCCTTCTTTCCGGCTTTTATGGCTTGCTTGGTTCCCTTGGCTATGAAGCTTCCTGCCGCCGGTACGATGGCTACTGCCGTTGCTGCTGCCATGGCCGCATTTCCTTCGGCGGTATACCAGAGGAAGTTAATCGCATCTGCCGGATCAAATATGAAGCCAAGCCAGTCAAGGAGCTCGTGACCTGTACGGCTGAAGTAGTCCTGGGCACATAAGCCAAATGGATCCACAAGGCTGATCGGATTCCCCTGTACATAGCTGTATTTGTTCAGTGACTGGCTGTCTGTGATACTGCCGTCTATGATGTCTCTGTTGATAAAGCGTTTGATCTGCGGATTATAGTAACGGGCTCTCATGTAATACAGTCCGTTTGCGCCTGTTTCTACACCGTATCTTCCATTATACAGGAAGCGGAGGTTTTCTGCCTGTATGACCGCAGTCGTATCCTCTGCCTGTTCTCCATCTGCATCATAAATTCCGGTAAGTTCTCCATAGGTTCCGTAAGTGAAGCTATAGAGTAGGTCTCCGTCTGCATCTGTGATCGCAGTTGTACTGCCGATATGGTTGTAATGGTAATACCGCTTTTCTGTATCACTGCCTTTGGCTTCTTTTCTGCTATCACTGATAAGACCGTTTCCGTATGTGTAGGTTATGGTTGCGGTTTCCTTGTAGGTCAGCAGATGTTTTTTACTGATCGTTTCGGTCAGGAGCTGGCTGTATGTCGTTTCCTTATCCGTCACAAAGGTATGACGGGTATTTTCTGTATCTTCTGTCAGTCTGGTATTTTCTGCATCATAGGTATAGGCTGTGACTGTTCCGTCTGCAGCTTTTGTCTCTATAAGACGGTTTCTGCAGTCGTAGGTGTAATCTCCCATCGCGCCGTTAAGCGGTCCGTGAAGCATATTTCCACGTTCGTCATAGATCACCTTTTCCCCATTGTAAGTAGCAAGCCGGTTGTCCTTGTCATAGGTCATGACTGCATGACCGGCTGCTGTATCTGCTGTTCCACCGATCTTTATGATATTGCCTGCGCCGTCATAGGTGTAGGTATGGCTGTGCAGGAGGCTGCCATCCGCATTTTTGTCCGTCTGTGCACTCAGACGGTCTGCTTTATCATAAGAATAGCTCTCTTCCGTACCGTCTGCACGCTTGAGTCCCGTGCATCTGCCCTTTTTATCATATGTATAAGTATTTACACTGCCATCCGGCTCTGTCACGGTAAGCAGATCACCGCACTTGTCATAGCTGTAACGGACGATCTCACCGCCCGGATAGGTCAGGCTGATACGGTTTCCAAGCTCATCATAGCTGTAGCTTACCGTCTTTCCGTTTGCATCCGTAACGGACGTGACACGGTTTAAGGCATCAAAGCTTCTTTTGATCGTTGTTGTCCTGCCATTCTGCTGCTCCGTTACCTTTGTGATGTTACTGTTTGCATCATAGGTATAAGTGATCCTGCCAAGTGCATCCACTTTGGTAAGGATCCTGCCAAGTGCGTCATAGGTATAATCCGTCTTGGCATCTGCGGTTTTCTCACTTGCCAGAAGTCCCTGTGCATTGTAGGTATACTCTGTCTGTGTATCCGCTGCAGTTCTTACCCGGCTGATCCTGCCTGCACTGTCATACTGATACGCTGTTTCATTTCCCAGAGGATCTGTCACCGATGCGATCTGCCTGTTCCGGTTGTATGCAATGCTGCTGATCCCCTGTAACGGATCTTTGCTCTCTTTCAGCATACCATCCTGCGTATAGGTATACAAGTACTCTGTTTCCTGTCCGCTGCCACAGGCTGTCCTGTGACGGATCAGGTTGTTTTGTGCATCATAGGTATAAGCTTCTTTTCCTGCTGCATCACTTGTCCCTGTCAGTCTGTTCAGGGCGTCATAGACATATTCTGTAACATTTCCCATGCAGTCTGTTTTACTGATACAATTTCCGTAATCATCATATCTGTAGACCGTCCTGCTGCCTTCTGCATCTGTTGTGGTCAGGATATTTCCCGCTGCATCATAAGTATAACGGTTTGTGATCTTTCCTGCTTTGGTCAGTACAGACTGCTCTGTCATTCTGCCCGCCATATCATAAGTCATTTCCGTGACTGTGCCCATCGCATCTGTCCGTTTTATACAGTTGCCGGCCGCATCATAGGCATAGCTTTCACTATTGCCTCTGGCATCTGTCTGCCTGATCAGTCTGCCATGGATATCATATGCATAAGTGATCCTGTTACCAAGGGCATCTGTCTGTTCGGTCAGATTTCCTGCCTTGTCATAAACATAGCTTTCGGTATTGCCGTCCTGATCGGTCACCGTACTTAACAGTCCGTCATTGGTATAAGTATACTGCAAAACTGTTCCGTCCGGATTTTGTTTTTTCAACATTTTCCCATATGTATCATTTGTATAGAAGGTTGTCAGACCGTTTTCTGTTATGGAGGTAACATATCCATTTTTATCATACGTATAGACGGTATTTGCACTGACTGCATCGGATACTGACAAAAGCTGCCCTGCCGCATCGTAGCTGCTCAGTTCTTTTTGTCCCGCTCTGTCTGTTTCTGTTACATTTCCTTCCGTATCATAGGCATATGTCGTTATAATGCCTGCTGCATCTGTTTTTCGGATCAGTCTGCCTGCCGCATCATACTTGTAATGGATCTCCCTGTCATTTGTTTTCTCAGTTAACAGCCTGCCTTCTGCATCATAGGTATATTCAGTTCCGGTGCCATTTGCATCCGTCTGTGAAATCACACGCCCCATCTGATCATATTCGCATTCGGAGGTATTTCCAAGTGCATCCGTTGTCCGGATCAGATTTCCATATTGATCATAAGCGTATTTTGTGCAGTTACCCAGTCTGTCTGTTACACTGGTCCTGTTTCCGTATGTATCATAGGTATAGGACTCTGTTCCAAGTCCTTCCGTTTCCATGCTACGCAGTGTTCCATCCTGATTATAGGTATAGTGGCGCACTTCCGAAAGGGCTGAGATGTATTCACTGATCCTGCCCTTTTCATCATAACGGTAGGTTCCGGCGGTTCCTTCCCCGGATGCAATATTTACCGGATTGCTATCTGTATCATAGCTGATTTGTGTCTGTTGTCCTGTCGCAGTTTCCTGTTTCGTCAGATTTCCTTCTTCATCATAGGTATATGCTGTAGCTTTTCCATCCGGCTCTATTTTCTTTACCAGCTTTCCTTTTTCATACACATATGAAGTTTCTGCCCCATTTTCGTCCGTTTCAGACAGAATATGTTCAAAAAGATCGTAATAATAGATTCTGGCTGCTCCATCTCTTTTTTGGATTTCCGTCCTGCCTACGCGGGAAGTAGGTTCTGTGTAAGTAAGCTCTGCATATCTGTCATCGCCCGCCTCTTTCTGCCGGATCACTCTGCCTGCTTCATCATAGCTGTTTTCCACCAGAACAGTTCCCATTGGGCTGACAACAGTCAGCATACGTCCTTTTTCATCATAGGTATAAGTCGTCAGATTTCCTTCTTCATTCCGGTAACCGGTAAGGCAGTCATTTTCATCGTATGCAAATCTTACGCCTCTTCCATGAGAATCTCCGGCGTTTACCAGCCTGCCATTTGTGTCATAGGAAAGTGTCACAGTTTCATCTGTTGTCCGGTTATGGATCGTAAGTGCTTCCTCGGTTCTTTCATAGCTGATCACCTGCCCATTCGTATCTTCTCTTTTATATAACACACCTTCTTTATCAAAATACCACTTATTTTCCTCAGAATCTGTCAGCAGATAGCTGCCATCCTTATCTTTTGTGATCCACACATTCGGATCAGCTTCCGATACATAATTTCCGGGGAATGCGTGATCGGGTACATTTATAATATCCACTGTCTTTATACTGCCTGTTACTGCTGTTTTGTCGCTTTCCAGTTCCTCTGCAGTTGCAAGGGCTGCCATTTCAAAATACTCTTCTTTCGTCTCCCATGTATGCAGTACAATTTTTCCCTGTTTCTCGGAAATATGGTACTCATAACTGTGACGGAAGCCTCTGCCTGCCTCTCCGATCTCAGCAGCCTTCCGGGAATCATAAGACAGATCTAAAAGGCTGTCTCCCACACTGTTCGTAAAGGCATGGATTTCCTGTATAAACGCACCTGTCGCCACATTGACCGGATCGCCGTAATAAGTACTTCCATCCTCATTTACATACATCTTATGATTGGCAGACATATTTCGGATCGGAGCAATGATAAGTGTAACGCCCAGATTTTCACCCTTTAATATCTCTGCCTTTGTTTCTACCAGCTCCAGATAGTGTTTTTCATCACTTGGTGCTATTCCCAGCTGCAGCATTCCGGTAACGCTTTGTCCGGGGCGTAAGATACCCACATCCAATATATCCTGCTCTCTGACCAGCGGAACAGCAGTACTCTCTGTTCCTTCCGAAATGACATATTGCTGTGCTCCTTCTTTCGTAGATCCAAATGTTGTCTTTACATTATAAAAATCATGGTCAGATCTGTTCTGCAATGAAAAATAAATATAGGATTCTTCGTCATAAAAAACAGCACTGTCCGGCTGTACGATCATATACAGTCCTTCTCCCGCACTGACAGTTACATCCTGTTTTGCAACAAATTCCCGGTGGATCGGTACATGGAACGGCTCCATATTAGCACTGAAATCTGCCCGGATCTCATAGCTTCCGCTTTTATCGCCTTTTACGATCCAGCTTGCCAGTGCACACTCCTGTCCCTCTATATCACCAAGCTCCTTTGTCATTGTCTGCCCGGATTTTGTTGCTGCAAGTGAGAGTCCCCCCGGCAGAGAAAGGGTTGCGGAGGACTGGGATAATGTGAATCCACTATCCGCCTGATTGATAACCGCGAGCTGTACATTATACATATCCTTTAACCAGGAAACGGTCTGTTGTGTATTTACATAGATCAGTACCTGCGGCTGTGGCTCTTCATTTTCTGCTTCAGGTTCTTTACAGATAACCTGAATACTTCCCCCGTTGCCCTCTGCTGTATATGTGCGGAAGCCGCCACCTCTACTACTTCCCTTTTTTAATGTGCCTGCTGACATACCGCTGAATACAACCGGTATAGGGCGTTCTTCATACCCCAGTGTTACGGAGAATGTATAGGTATGCAGGTTTTCCGGATCTGACAGATCCACGCCTGCCTCTATGATCTCCTCAAACGTCATCCGATGGAAAGTCAGGTTTCCTGTTACCACTTCCCCGGAAGGGAGGCAGATCTTCTTTTGCAAAATTTCACCCTTGCTGATCGTGATCTGCTCCTGTTTTGGCAGATAACCTTCCGTAAACGCTGCTATTTCATAGGTTCCAGGCTCAAGTATAAGCTCTGCTGCACCGTTTTGATCGGTTTTTGTACGAAATGCTTCCTGTCCTGATTCATCCGCACTGATATACAGATCTGCACTGGCAAGAGGACTTCCATCAGATCCCATCACTGACAACTGCAGCTTTCCGTTCTGCTCCGCGTCCTTTACTTCTATTGTACCATAGGTACTGTTTTTATTTCCTGCCTGATCCGCAACTGTCAGCGTTACTGTATAGGTTCCGGCTTTTTTATAAGTGTGAACAGGCTTGCTTCCTATCTGTTTTGCGCTTTCGTCTCCAAAATCCCACGTATAGGATTTGATCCTGACATTATCCGTTGAACCTGTTCCATCCAGATGTGATGCAACTCCGGTCAGTCCTGTCATGTTCTGCGGCAAAACAGCTACCGGCGCAATGGTATCAACACTGCTGGCATGGTTGTATTCTGTACTGCTTTCACTGTAATTTCCGTTTTCGTCATAGCTTCTGACTTTGTAATAATAAACCTTTCCCGGTTTTGCGGTCGTATCCTCATAGCTGCCTTCCGTTGTGCTCTTTACACAGGTAAATTCTTTTTCGCCATATTCTTTTCTGTAAATCTCATACAGTTCTGTGCCCGTATCCGCTGTTCCATACTGCAGATCTATCCGGAAGCTTCCTGGTTTTGTTGTAAGTTCCGGTTTCTGAGGCGGGGTCAGATCAAAGGTATAGTTTTTCGTAAATGCCTCACTGTAATTTCCTGCTTCATCTATCGCGATCGCTTTGATCTCATATGTGATATTTTCTGATAATTCTTCTGTCTGCATGGCTACAGTTTTATACTGCTGTCTTCCGGATGCAGGAAGATCAGCAAATACAATCCAGTCTTTTTCACCGCCCAGCTCCCTGTAGGAAAGCTGTATCTGTGACAGTCCTGCATTATCTGCTGCCAACACAGTAATAGCCGGATCAATGCCAAGTGTTTCTGTGTCAGCAGGTCCGATTCCGTATATAACCGGCCGCTCTTTATCCTGCTCTGCCACAGCAGTGATTTCTTCCGAGTATTCGCCCTCATTTCCAGCCTGATCGATGGCAGATATTTTGTAGGTGTAGCTGTTGCCCGGTTTCACATCCGTATCATAGGTATTCAGTATGGAAGCCTCTCTTATTTTTCTAAAGGAGCTGCCATACTTTTTGTAAACTCTGTACGCCTGAATGTCTGTTTCTCCTGATTCTTCCCATGTCAGTCCGATACAGCCGTCCGTATCCGTAACACGTACTTTTTTTACCTGCTGCGGCGGTGTATGATCGATCGTATATACGATCTCCACCTGCTTTTCTTCCTCTGTCAGAGCATTATGATTGCCTGCTGCATCATATACCTCAAATCGAACGCCAATCTCTCCTTCCGGCATTTTTCCCGTATCCCATAAATAACTGAAGCACTTCCTGCTTTCCATCTCGTCTGCCCTGACTTCTGCCAGCACAGTATACTCTTGTCCATCTGTCGTATAAGAAAATACTGCCTTGTCAAGTGTGGCATTATCTTCTGCCTGTATTTCCAACCGGATCTGTTTGCCATAAGACCCTTTTACGGGACCGATCCTCTTTATAACTGGACTGACCGTATCCTGCACTGTAGTCAGTGTGATCTCATCCGATTCTTCCCCTCTGTTTCCAAGATCATCATATCCAGCCACACGGAAAGTATACTCTGTCTGTGGCTGCAGATTTTTGCAGTCATATCCAAGACTGTCTGTTATTTCCGCCACCTTCTCCCAGAATATGCTGCCATCCTTTTCTGTCTTTCTTTCTACCAGGAAATATGCAAAATCCGTTTCCGTAACATCTTCCCATCGCAAGCGTATCACAGATGCCAATGTATCACATTTAGCCATCTTGATTTTGGCGATACCTGTATTATCAATTTCATACCGTCTTTGGAACAGATTCTGGCTTACATTTCCCGCACAGTCCCGTGCTTCCGCCTTTACAAAATATTGTCCGTCTTCATAGCCCGTTGTGTCCAACACACAGGTTGCTTTATTGTTCTCCGCCTGCACTTTTGCCAGTTCTGTCCATGGATTCTCACTGTCTTCTCTAATGTAGAAAACAAAGCTGTCTATCTTTCGGTTATCATACCCTTCCGCACTGATCTGCAGTTTACCATTTACTCTTCCAGGATCCGGTGACAGAGCCGTCAGCTTCGGCGCAATTGTATCCTCTGTTACCTGCAATGCCTGCGTACAATCACTGGGCTTGCTTTTCCGTCCATATACATCTACTGCAGACATTCTGTACCGGTAACTGTGACCGGCTGATACGGTTCTGTCCATATATGCCCGGCACATAGGATCCTCTATCGTTTCCAATGCATCATAATTGCCTGCGTCTGTACTCCTGTAAACAATATAGCCGGCGATATCCGCACTGTCAGAAAAATCCCAGGTCAGAAGGATCACATCTTCTTTTAACTGCGCCTCTACTTGTTTTGGTGGATCCGGTATTGTCCGGTCAATCGTACAGATAACCTCCTCTTCCGCCTGATTGCCATCTCTGTCCGTCAGCACTGCTTTGATCCTAATCTCTTTATTCCCTGTTCCGGCAAATTCCGGCAATTCCCAGTTCATAGCTGCCTGCAGATAATTTCCCCCATAGCGGCTCTGCCAAACCGGCTCTTTATTTATTTTCTGCCAGTTTTTCTTTCCTTCTTCTGTCCAGTAAAAGTCAGCATAATTTCCAGAGCTGTTACCTGTATTTTCAAAAATTACCTGCAGTGTTGTTTCCTTTGCTGCAATAGAAGTCTGATCTGCAGGTTTAAGCTCTGTAATATACGGCATCTTCACAAAAGCTTCCCGTATCTGACTTTCTTCTGATTCGTTTCCTGCCAGATCAAATGCTTTTATGGTATAACGGTATAAAACATATTCCTGCAGTCCATTTTCCAGATCCTTTCCATAATCTGTGTATTGCGGCTTAGCTGTCTCTGCGATCTTCTTTCCATCCCTGTATACAAAATAGCCTGCAACACCCACGTTATCCTTTGCTCCACTGTATCCAAGCGTAACCGAAGAACCGGTTCTTGTATGCACCCACACATCCGTCGGGGGCGTCGGTTGTGTCAGATCTGTTGCAACATATATTTCTATGGGCTCTGTCTGAGCGGCATTTCCAAATATATCCTGCACCTGTATATAGTAAACATATGTACTCTGTTGAAGTACAGCGGTATCCGTAAATTGATAGCTGTCCTTTCCATTGTTTTTGACAGAGCAGATTTTTCGATAAGCTTCTTCCATATCATTTCCACTGACCGCCTTTCTGTAAACCTGATATACAGCACAGTCCTCATCTGCGCTCCGGTTCCATGTCAGTGTGATCTTTGCATCCTTCTCACTTCCCGTCAGCTCCGGTAATGCCGGCGGTGTTCTGTCAAGATGCAGTGTAAGCTCCTGCTGTGCTGCATTCCTGTCTTCATCAAGCACAACCACACGGACACGGATATCTGCATCCTCCAAAAAGGCAGAGGTATCCCAATAAATCCGAGAAGTTGTATTGGCAATAAACGGAGACACCGAGGTTGTCCCGATCAGTTCCCAGCTATCTGTGTCCGGTTTGTAATAGCTGCAGGTAATCGTCTTCTTTCCTGCTTCCGCATAATTGAGAAGTGTTACATCGATTTCGGATTTCTGTTTACCGATCCGAGCTCCATTCTCCGGTGTTATATTTAAAATGACGGGCAGGGTTACCAGACAGGATAACTTGTTGCTTTTTTCCGCTTCGTTCCCTGCCTCGTCCACTGCCGCAACCTCATATTGATAGCTCTGATCCGGCTCTACTTCTTCATCCCGGTAGTTTAATTTATCAGAGATTTCTGTCAGCAGTTCTCCGTTTTTATAAATACGATATGCTTTAACTCCCACATTGTCGGTTGCTGCCTTCCAGCTAACTGTCACTGCACTGCCACTGCTGCTTTTGACCGCTATGGTTGTCTTTGACGGTGCTTCCAGATCCGGCGGTGTTGTTACTTTGATCTCGTCAGAATACGCACTCTGATTATCCACATCATCTACTGCATATATTCTGTAAGATATCGTCTGTTCCGGTTTTAAACCTGTTATTAACCGGCTGCTTACTATGTTATGCCCGGATAACATTCTCCAGTAAGCTTCTCCTTCATTTTTACTCTCTACAATATAATATTTTAAATCGGGCTCCGTTGTCTGATCCCAGCTTAGTCTGACCGTTGTACAGGTAACCTCTGCATGTATTCCCGCAGGTACAGCCGGTGGTGTATTGTCTATGATCAGCTTTGCAGTCTTTTCATCACTTTTATTCCCTGCACGATCTTCCGCATATGCGGTCAATAGGTAATCACCGTCTTCATATTTCCGCGTATCTATGGTTACATCTTTGCTGTACCCATTTACCCCCGATACCACCTCATAAATCGTATTTTCTGTATCATTCTCCCGTTTTCCAGTGATAACAAATCTATTCACATTTCTGTTATCTGTCGCATACAGCCGAACAGTTGTAATTTCCCTATTTTTTTCTTCTCCTATTACTCTAAAAGACTTTAGAACAGGGGCTTGTGTATCCGGATGCTTATAAACAGCCGGTATCTCCGTCTTATCACTTTCATTTTCAAAGGCATCTATTGCGGTCACTGCATAAATATAGGTTTTTCCGTCCTGTACGGTTGAATCATAATAATTGTTCCACCAGCGCTCTGCAAGTTTCTTATATATCTCTGTGTTTTCTTCTCTCCTATAGATACCATAGTATTTTGCATCAGCTATCTTATCCCATTCCAGATAAATGTTTTCTTCATTCTCCACCACTGTCACAGCAGGCTGTTCAGGCGGCGTCCGGTCTAAATGCAATGTAATTGATTCCGCTGTCACACCTCCATCTATATCTGTCAATTCTGCATATACCGTGATGTCCTGCTCCTGTTTAAATTTAGACAGATCTATTGGATACTCTTTCGTATATCGGTATTTCCCCTCAAACCAATTGTCTTTCCATTTTGTCAGGCTTTCCTTTACTACTTCTGTTTCTGTATCAGCTACCGGATCATGATAATATATTCTAAACTGATTATCATTGAAGCCCGGAACCCAATTCATATATGGTGTAATGGTAACCGTTTTTCCAACAGCAGACCCATTTTCCGGTAATACCTTATAAAATGCCAAAGGCTCTGCCTTTGCCGTAATTTCTTTTCCCTTTGCAGATTCCCATCCGGCCTCATCTATCGCCGTAATATAATAAGTCGCTTCTTCATTGGCATACTTTTCTTCAATCCGCACTTCAGTTTCTGTTACTTCTTTTATACATGCTCCATTTCGATATACCTTATAGGACGCAATCTTCCCGTTATCCTTCGGTTCCTTCCATGTCAGATAAACGGCTTTCCCTGTTGCACTCTTCATTAAAAGACTGTCTACAGGCTCAGGTGGAGTTATATCAACCCGCATATCCTCATAATTAGCGACTTCGCAATTAGAATCATTTATTATTACGGACTGCGAGAGATCTCCCCAGACTCTCAAAATGTGGCTTTCCCTTGATTTGAAGCCAGCAGATAACCTGACTGTTCCATATGCATCTATTGTACCGGCTGTTAGCAATCCATAATAATCAGTATTATAGCCCAGGTACCCCGATACAGAGACATGATCTTCCTCATGACGCATCTGCAGTCCGTAATTATAGCGATAATAATATACTCTCAAATCACCATGAACCACGATATCACAGATTTCACAATCCAGACTGCCACCTTGAATACTGAGATACCCATCCACCTCGAGTTTGCCGCTTATCTTGGTCTGACTGTCAACAATCATATTACCTGCCACATACAATTTTCCCTGTCCTGTATCGATCACAGTATCACCGCAGGTAAAATCCCCCTGAATCGTCAAAATATGTCCATCCAGATATAACTTCTTTCCTCTTAACGTATAATCCTCCGAAAATGTGATATCCTTTGTCAGTCTGACATAATCTTCCTCATAAATGAGTGCGGGCACATTCTCACTGATCGATCCATCACTAACACTGCCATCGCTGATGGTTGGCGTTTTTTCTGCGTCATCCCACTCTATTGTCTCTGCATCAAATTTCATGGGCATTCTGGCAGCAATATTGTTTCCAAATCCCCATAATACATCATCACATACAACCAGTTTTTGTATATCATAACCATAACTCATCCTGCAATTAATATAAGTAAATACAGGTGGCTGATCGTAGCATGGTGTAATCTCATACAACTCTCCGCTTGTCTTATTAAGCATATAGTAGTTATCTCGTATTTCAGCCCACTCACCCATGCTATTCCTTAAAAATTGATACAGCATTTTATAACAATTCCATGTGATTGCATCTGTTGAATACCAGATATATCCCTCAAAAAAACATAGGAACATACCGCTTTTATATCTGCTCTCTGCATAATAATGTTCATAACATACATTATGTGCGTCTATTTTTGCCAGCAGTGTTCCATCCGGCTGTAGTGTATTAATGGTATCCGATACCGGATCGGTGACAATAAGTTTATTCTGTGCAAAGCACAGACTGTTACACGCCTTTATATCTGACTCAGTCCCCAGCTTTGTGAAACTTTCTCCATCCTGACTACTCCATAGAGAAAATGTATCACCTTCATCCTGATAACGATTCCGATCAGCTCCATCTGTTGCCACATACCATGCCCCCTCCCCATAAGTCATGGCTGTAACTAATCCATTACCAATACTAATGCTTTCCCATTCTTTTCCATCCATACTCCATAAAAAGATGTCATTTACGCCATATACAAAAAATCTGTCATTTAAATACTTCATTTGCAGCTTTTCATATGTATATTTCTTTGTTCCATCAACTCCCGGCAATATTCCGGTCTGAGTCCATGTTAATGCATCTTCCGAAGTATAAAAAATTCCTACATCATTCAATAAAACAAATGTATGATTGCCATATGCCGCAGCAATAGCATCTCCTGTATCTGTTTCATATACCTCCCAGTCCGTGTAAGCCCGTGCCTGTGTCTGGGTAGTCGTAATCGGTAAACTGGTACAGAAAATGGCTATGATGCATAAAATCGCCAGATATCTTCTTCCCATTTGTTTTCTCATTTTTCTTTTGTATTCCTGTCTCATACTGTCCCCCTGCTATTTTGATTTTCTATATAAAAACAACAGCAATGGCAAAACTGTTTGTTTTTCTATTGCTGCATTACACGTGTACATTATCCTGTTCTTCATTTTTCTCCCCCTGGATCGCCGAACCGCATCTGGGATAGATATGATGTATTACACCATCGATACGATATGGGATAATTATCGAGTCTGGGGTTCGGCGATCTGTTTGCTTATTTTCGTCTTTTGTATTCTTGACTTGCATTAACCGATCAGTTTAAAAAGCCACCAAAGAATCGAGCAGTCCAATAACATACGTCCAACCCCCTTTACGTAAAATAAGCAGGTCAGCACAATGCTTAACCTGCTTTTATTTTATCTTGTCCGTTTTTTGATTGCGATGCCGTTCAGCCCAAAATCGCTACCGTTCAGCCCAAAACAGTCGTTTCACAGTTCATTTCCGGTATGATGATCTCTGTGATGAACCTGTTTCCTTCCACTCTTGCTTCATAAACACCACCGTTCTGCTCTATACTCATTTTGGCATTTTCAATACCAAATCCATGATCTCCTTCTGTCTTTGAAGAAATAAAGACGCCTTTTTCTTTTACCGGGTTTTGTTCAAAGTAATTTTGAACAACAACATATAATGCATCATTCAAATATTTCACCTGTACCGTTATCTCTTTCTGCTTCGTTTTCTCCGCCGCTTCAAAAGCATTGCAAAGCAGGTTGTAAAATATTGTACAGATATCATAATTTGACAGAGTAAATGGACTCTGTAATTTTCCATGCCATTCACAATGTACCTCTTTATACTTGCATGACAGATCATTTAAAATTGCCGACACCATTTCATTTCCTGTATTGATATCAAATCCTGTACGCTCCAGAGAATGACTTATTTTTTCAAGATATTCCTGCAGTTCCCCATATTGTCCCTGTTTTCCCAATATTGTCATACAATACAGATGATTTTTGATATCATGGCGGAACGCCCGTATTTCCTTATTCTTTTCCAGAAGCAATGTATAATAATTTGCCTGCGCGTCCAGTATTTTTCTGTTCATATCCTGTTCGCGTTTCAAATATTCATTTTCGCCCGTTTTATGAAACAGCAGTCCGCCAATGATCAGAAAAATAATGCCGCTGCAGATAAGTCCTCCCAGCCAGAGGTTATGGTAAATTGCCTTATATTCATTCATCATTGACAGTTGTGCACAGGTCAGATAAATGAGAGATGCCCCACCACCCAGTATATATAGTGATGCATATGCAGGCGTCGGCAAATGTATCTCCTCCCAGTTTTTCTTTCGCAGCACGCCATATATGACTAACAAACCGATCAGCGTTACACTGTTTATTGCGGTATACAGGAGAATATTCCCTTGTATCTGCTCCATTGTGAGGCCCAGACAGCGGATAAATACCAGTGAATTTAAAATGTCCAACATACTCACAACAATATAAATGACCGGAATCATCCAGATCTTTCTATATTCTGCCGCATTCAGGCATAATGTGAAGACCGTCAAAATGACAAAGAGCACAGACCGATTCATATTTTCCCGAAAAACAGTCAGTGTCGTAAGCAGCAGCACAGCCGCCAGATAAAAGAAAAATACCTTTCTCTTCTGCTTTATTTTAAAAATTCCGGCTGATGCTATATATGTCTTCAGGAACTCTACCGTAAACAACAATACATTTAAAATGATCATCCCTTTTTCCTCTTTCTATAAATAGATTGCGTGTTTTTTAATATATTCCATATACGCTTTCCTTACCTCCTGCTGTCTTCGGCGGGATAAGGGAATGCGTGGCTGCAGTTCCTGCAGCACAACCTCCTGATTGCCTACATAGCGGATCGCACGCAGTGCTACCACATAGGATTTATGCGTCTGGGTAAATTCAGCCGGATCGAGCGTTTCATAAATCTCCCGCATGGACGATCTGACTACCAGCTCTCCTGTCTTTGTCACGATATAAGTTTCATTATGTACGGCCTCCAGATACAGAATATCCCGGATCCTGATCCGAAATACCTTTTCTCCGGTCAGCACCAGATACTGCTGCTGAAGCTCCTCCTCTGCCGCACAAAGTGCTTCTTCAAGCTGATCTTCCCGGACCGGCTTTTGTAAATACCAGAATGCCCTGACTTTAAAGGCATCCTGCATATAATCGGTATAGCTGGTTAGAAATATCACTTCTCCGTCATATTGCAGCTCCTTTAATTTTGCTGCCAGCTCCATTCCGCTTGCCGGCGGCATCTCAATATCTAAAAAGACCAGATCATATTGGTTAAATGTATCTAACAGTCCCTCTCCTCTGAGATACATTGTCACAATACAATCCGGTCTGTGCGCTTCTAAAAGCTTTTTCAGTTGCTCCATGATGATCTGTTCATCATCACATATGGCTATATGCAGCATATTTATCACTTCCTATTCAATCTGTCTGTATATTCCTTATATTACCAGTTCATAAAGAAATAGCAACTTTTTTTCTATTACAAATTTGTAATTTATTGCTCCACAGAAGTGATATTATTTATGTTTTAGTTTATCTCTCCAGACTGCCTGCTGCTCCATGACAAAGGAAATCCCAAGCGTCGCCAGCGGCAAAAGAAGCACCATGTAATAATAGATATAGCGCGATTTTGCTTCCCACAGAAGTTGGAACAAAAAGCCACCGATCAGAAGCAGTGCCAGCACACAGAACAGATACTGTTCTAACATTCCTTTCTTTCCGGCTTTTCCTGTCAGGAGTCTGATACACCCCAAAAAGGCAAGCAGGTACAGTAAAAACTGATAGCTGTTCATATATGACAGATAAGGCTGATACCGGTTACCAAACATTAACTGGTATTTTCCATTGGATATCTGCTCGGTATCAACACTTGCGCGGAGTACCAGAAGAGATTCCGCCGTCGGCTCGTTCCACTGGCTGAGTGCTTTCCCTTTATAAAAGGCAAGACAGGCTTTGGGATTTTTTCCAAATTTCCGGATCCGCTCTGCCATGTAAGCTTTGGCTTCCCGGTCTACTGCTTCCGCATCATAGCCGCACTCTGCATACAGCTCCGGTCCGTAACCGTTATACCAGCCGTTCCCCCGGATATCCTCCATCATGCCCATAGCGATCCATGCAGATACCGGAATCCCATCTGAAACCTTTTCTCCCGCCCGCAGCTCATACTGCCATGTCACAAGCCCTCTGCCGGCAAATACAGCTGCAAAGGTCACAAGGATAGCTGCAAGCAACCATTTATCCCATTTTCTGATCATCATCAGCAGCAAAACAATTGCCACTGCGATCAGTACGATCATGGCATTTGCCCGGCATATGACCATCAGACATGCAAAAGCCGCCAGCCACAGCATACGCAGCTTTTTCCGATCACCCAGAAAGGATGCAAGCTGCCATAAAAAGGCAAAGGTAAAGCAGATTGCCAGAGCTTCTCCGTATAAAAAGGGCAAATACAGATAGATCGGCAGATACAACAGATAGCAGACAGAAAAGCTGCTGCTCTGCCGGATAGCATGCAGTTTTTTCAGAAAAAGTTGTCCGAAGACAAGTCCCGCCGTCATAGCAAGCAGATTGGCAAAAACAAGTGCCTTTACGTTCCATACACCGGTCAGACGAAAAACAAGCTCCGTATACAAGGTCAGTCCGAGCTGATAAGGATACTGGTCCAGATAACCGCCTGCCTGCAGCGGACTGTAATCTCCTTCTATGAACTTTGCCGCGCTGTCACAAATATACCATGGATCGCTTCCCGCCTGATAGACAGTTCCGTCCTGTATAAAGAGAAAGGCTGCCAGCACAAACATAAGGGCAAGCAGTGCCTGCAGCAGCTTCTGTTTCCGATAATTAACCTGTCTGATTCCATAAGAGACAAGTAACAGCAGAAAAAACAAAGCTGCTGCTCCCACCACCGTTTTCCAGACAGAATCCTTCTGCGGGGTTGCGATCTCCAGATATTCCACCGGGAAAAGATAGGAATAACGGAGCGCATACAAACTAAGCCCCAGCAGGATCAGACCTGCCAGAGCTATGATACATTTCATAAAAATGTCTGTTATTTTTTCTTTCATGCAGACTCCCTTTTCTTCACAACGGTACAAGTATATCGTATCTTAAGTAACCGTTGCGGATACTTGTCCGGTTATTTACGGACGATATTTTAGCTTGTATACAGTTGTGCATAAAAGCCCTTCTTTGCCAGAAGCTGTTCATGGTTACCCTGTTCAATGATATTTCCGTCTTTCATCACAAGGATCAGATCCGCATCTTTGATCGTAGACAGTCTGTGCGCCACGATAAAGCTTGTTCTGCCTTCCATCAGACGTGTAAAGGCACTCTGGATCTTCAGCTCTGTTCTCGTGTCGATGGAAGAGGTTGCTTCATCCAGGATCAGCATAGGCGGAAGTGCCAGCATGATACGGGAAATACACAAAAGCTGCTTCTGTCCCTGTGAAAGCATACCGCCGTCTTCTCCGATCACCGTATCATACCCCTTTGGCATACGGCGGATAAACGGATCAGCATAGGCTGCCTTTGCCGCTTCTATCATTTCCTCATCAGTTGCCTCCGGCTTACCCATTTTGATATTGTCACGGATCGTACCGGATTTCAGCCATGTTTCCTGCAATACCATACCATAGGAAGAACGCAGGCTCTTTCTTGTCATATCACGGATATCTGTCTGATCGACGCAGATCTTACCGCTGTTTACATCATAAAAACGCATCAGCAGGTTGATGATCGTTGTCTTACCACAACCTGTGGGCCCTACGATCGCAATATTTTGTCCCGGCTGTACCTGAAGGTTGAAATCCTGAATCAGCTGCTGCTCCGGTGTGTAGGAGAAATATACATGTTCTGCCGTTACATTGCCCTTTGCATCTGACAGCACAGCTGCATCTTCCGCATCCGGGATCTGGGACTTCTCCTCGATCAGTTCAAAAATCCTGCCCGCACAGGCAATGGCATTCTGCAGCTCCGTAATGACCGCGGATACATCGTTAAACGGCTTTGTATACTGATTGGAATAGCTTAAAAAGCTGGACAAAAGCCCGACTGTCATCTTGCCGCCGATAACGGCAAATGCACCTGTCAGTCCGACACCTGCATATACAAGAGCGTTGATAAAACGGGTACTTGGGTTTGTCAGGGAAGAATAAAAGATTGCTTTCAGCGAACATTTCTGCAATCTGTCATTGATCTCGTCAAAGCGGGCGATTGCTTCCTCTTCCTGTCCGAATGCCTTTACGACCTTGGCATTTCCGATCATTTCATCGATCAGTGCTGTCTGCTCTCCTCTGGTTATCGACTGCTCACGGAACATCGTATATGTGTGTGTTGCAATAAAGTTGGCAACAAACAGAGAAAGCGGTGTTACCACAACAACCACACAGGTAATGCCGACATTGAGTGTCAGCATGATGATCAGTGTTCCCAGAATGGTCACAATACCGGTAAAGAGCTGTGTAAAGCCCATCAGAAGGCCATCCGCGAACTGATCCACATCAGTGATCATACGACTGACGATCTCACCGTAAGAATGCGAATCTATATATTTCAACGGCAGATTCTGCAGCTTGTCAAAGGCTTCCTTCCGGATATCCCGTACTACATGATAGGTTACTTTATTATTGATCTGGTTCATGATCCACTGCAGAACAGCCGTGATCAGAACAAGTACACCGATCGCAAACAGATAGCCCTTGATCGGTCCGAAATGCACACCGGTCTCTACGATCTGGTCAATGGCACGTCCGACCAGGATCGGTACATATAGGGTCAGCACAACAACCGCAATGGAAAAGAGGAAGGATAACAGGATCAGCATTCTGTAATGTTCCAGATATTTCCAGACTTTTTTCAGAACATCTTTCTGTTTCATTTTACTCCACTCCTTTCTTATACTGGGATTCAAAGATCTCACGGTAGATCTCACATGACTTTAACAGTTCGTCATGCTTTCCTTTTCCGACCAGCTTACCATCGTCAAGCACAAGAATCTGGTCTGCATCCATAATGGCATTGGTACGCTGCGACACAATAAACACGGTCGGATGATCCGGCATCCGGCGGATCGCTTTACGGAGGTTGGCATCCGTTGCCATATCCAGTGCGGAAGCACTGTCATCCAGAATAAGGATCGGCGCATGCTTCATGATCGCACGGGCGATCGTCAGTCTCTGTCTTTGTCCGCCGGATAAGTTTTTACCCGCCTGGGAGATCTGCCCGTTCAGTCCGCCTTTGACACGCACAACATCCGCAGCCTGCGCGATCTCAGCCGCCTGCTGCATCTCTGCTTCCGTTGCATCACGTTTTCCCCATTTCAGGTTCTCTGCGATCGAGCCCTGGAACAATACTGCCTTCTGCAGCACCATGGCAACCTGTCTCTGCAGTTCTTTTTTCGTATAATTCTTTACATTCTTGCCATCGATCAGGATCTTTCCCTGTGTTGCATCATAATAACGCGGAATCAGATTGACAAGCGAACTCTTACCGGAACCTGTTCCGCCGATAATACCGATGATCTCTCCCTTTTTCGCCGTAAAGGAAACATCTGAAATAGCAGCCTCACTGTCTGCATGATAAGCCAGTGACACATGATCGAACACAACCGCATTTTCCGGATCTGCCACTTCTGCTTCCGTTTCTTTTTCCTGCCATTCCATGGAAGAATGGATATCAAATACATCTGAAATTCTGTTTGCACTTGCCAGTGCTTTATTGATCGTCACGATCAGGTTTGCGAGCTTGATCAGCTCGACAAGGATCTGTGACATATAGTTATACAGTGCTACCACCTGACCCTGTGTCAGAATACCCTTCTGTACCTGCAGTGCACCTGTCCAGATGAGCACGATGATTGCAAAGTTGATGATGACATAGGTCAGCGGGTTGGTCAGTCCTGAGATAGAACCGGACTTTTTCTGCATTCTGGTCAGTTCTTCGTTTTTCTGTCTGAAACGTGCCAGCTCTTCGTCCTCCTTACAGAAGGCGCGGATCACACGGATACCTGTCAGGTTTTCTCTGGCGGTCAAAAGGACATCGTCCAGCTTTGCCTGTACGGATTTCATCATCGGGATATTCAGATACATGATGCCAAAGACAACGATCGATAACAGAATGATCGCACCGACAAAGCTGAGTGCTGCTTTAAAATCGATCGTAAATGCCATGATCATGGCACCGAATACAACGAACGGAGAACGCAGGAACAGTCTGAGTGCCATATTGACACCATTCTGCAGCAGGTTGATATCACTCGTCATACGGGTGATCATCGTGGAAGTTCCGATCGTATCTACCTCTGAAAAGGAAAGGCCCTGCAGATGGGAAAACAGGGCATGTCTGAGCTTTGTTGCAAAGCCGACCGCTGCCTTAGCACTGAAATACTGCGCCGTTACCGCGCAGGTCAGTCCGATGAGGGCAAGCAAAAACAGAAGTAGGCACATACGGATGACATAGCCCTTATCTGCATGTGCAATACCGGTATCGATAATAGCCGCTACGACAAGCGGTACAAACAGTTCAAAGGATGCCTCCAGCATCTTAAAAAGCGGCGCAAAAACGCATTCCTTTTTGTACTCACGCAAATAGATGAATAGTTTTTTCATGATCTTGTCCTTCTTGTAATGTCATTTTTTCTATGTTAGTATTGTGCTAAATTATAATGATGCTATACGGATTGTTACGTGCTCCGCACAGCGTGGTCTATGACTTTTGACCCTTGCATCATTATATATCAGACAGAAAGGAATTACAAATGACGAAGCTGCTATTTTCAGATATTGACGGAACACTGCTCAGAAAGGACGGAACGATCTCTCCCACTCTTGCCCGGAAGCTCCGGGAAATGGGACAGGCAGGGCATGGCATGATCCTGTGCTCCGGCCGCCCTCTCGACGGCATCCTTTTGGTGCAGTCCTACCTTGAAAGTCTCTCCATTCATTTTCCATACTCCTATGTGATCGCTAACAACGGTGCACTGGTCTATGACTGTAATGAAAAGAAAGCAGTTCTGGAGGACAGACTGCCTATAGAGCTGATCCCGCGGGCACAGGCACTTGCAAAGCAGTACCATGTCCATCTACAGACTTATACCGATCACGAGATCGTCTGCGAAAAAGAAACACCGGAGCTTTTACATTATCAGACGCATGTGAAGATTCCTGCAATCTTTGCACCGGATTATACAAAAGCATTGTCCAGACCTCCCTTTAAAATGCTGGCGCTGAGTCTGGACGGTTCTGACGCACTGAAACAGTTCCGTGTGCAGATACAGACCGCACTCGGAGACGGCGTACAGACAATGTTTTCCGGCGCAGGGTATCTGGAGATCTTCTCCGCACAGGCAAGTAAAGGCAATGCACTGCGTTTTCTGTGCGACTATCTTTCCGTTCCTGTCAGCGATAGTATTGCTGTCGGTGATTCCGAAAATGATATCCCGATGCTCCTTGCCGCAGGGCTCGGCGCCGCAATGCAGAATGCCACTGAAACAGTAAAATCCAGTGCCGGTTTTATTACCGCACTGGATCATGAACATGATGGACTTGCAGAGCTCATCGATACTTATATTTTGTAAGCCTCGGCTTACTTATGCTTCTTTGCGTATTTTCCCGCAGCCTTTCCGGCCTCATATCCGATCTTGTTGAGACCGGTCTGGTTGATGTGGATCGCATCATAATGGTAAGCGCCCGGATTTAAGCCAAACTGATAGGCTGACTTTGATACCATGATAAAGTTTTTATTGGTATCACAAAGCTTTTTCTGCGCCTTTACGATCTCATCCGTCTGTCCGATCGCAGCCTGATTCTGCCCGATCCGGATCATAAACACTTTTTTCACGCCAACCTTTTTCATCTTGGTATAGATCTTCTTCATACGGTTGTTGTACTGCCAGCCTTCCAGCCCCTGTGCAGCATCAGATTCTCCCTGATACCATACCATATAAGTATGGCGGGTCTTAATACCCTTCTTTTTCATATATTTCTTTGCCAGCCTGGCACGCCGCTGCGTCTCTTTGACCAGTCCGCGGTTCAGCCATGTATTGGTAGAGGTGCCTCCCCAGCTTGCAGAAACACCGACTACCGGTATCTTTGTCTGTTTGTAATAATTGATACAAAATGCACTGACCATCGTCCCTTTTGTGCTGTATGTACCGCTGTCCTCCAGCCCGTTGATCCGGTTTGTACCTTCTCCGAACGGCTCCTTCATCGTAATACATTTTTTGGTATTGGTGGAGATATCAAATTCATAAGCTGTTCCCGTATCCGGCTTTGGTGCAGCACCGGAATTGCCGCCGGAACCGCACATATTGCTCTGTCCGGCAAAAATGATCAGATCAACCGTATCATTTACCTTTACCGTATAAACCTTTTTGGTCGTTCCGTCTGTCTGCGTGATCTTCACGGTGCCCTTTTTCCGTGCCTCAACAAGTCCGCTGTTTGCCACCGCCGCGATTTTCGGATCACTGCTTTCAAAAGTAGCCGTGTAAGGGATCGATGTGCTGACATATCTTGTCTCGCCTGCCAACATATTGATCTTTCCCGGTACTTTCGTTACCGTATATTCGATCTGTGTATCCGCTTCCGGATCTGTTTCTTCTGCTTTTACCTCTTTGGGAAGCAAAAATACAAGCCCCAGACAAAGAAGCAGCCCCGCCATCCAAATCTGATTTTTCCTTTTTCCGTTCCTTTTCATCTATAACCCTCTCCTTCATGTCCGGCAGCATATCAGAGACTCCGAACATCTATCAGTATACTGCATATAGTATAAAAAAGGAAGCAGGAGCCTGCTTTTTATGAAACCTTTGATCCTGATCGCCGGAACCATGGATGTCCACAGACGATATTATGAGCTCGTACAGAAAAGCGGTATGAACGCACAGATGCTTTCCTATCGTGCAGGGGAAGCCTTTCCATACAGCAGCCTGCAAAACCTTTCATTTGATCTGCTCCTTCTGCCCGGCGGCGGCGACTTTGATCCCGCCTTTTATGGAGAAACAGCCGCAGGCGCAAAGCCGTCCGACGGTATGCTGGATCTGATGCAGTTTCAGCTTTTGCAGCTCGCCCTTGTACGCCAGAAGCCCGTGATCGGTATCTGCAAAGGCATGCAGCTCATCCATGTCTTTTTCGGTGGCAGACTTCTGCAGGATCTGCCCGAAGATAACATGCATTATTATCCTTACACAATGGGGGACGCCATTCATTCCGTCCAGCTTCTGCCGCTCCCTTCCATACAGACAAACAAAGAATATGCCATGCATTTCCCATCACAGGAAAAAGCATCTGCTTCCCAACGGGAAAAGCAAATGCTTTTTACACTTCTTGCCAGATTTTCTGTTGTAAACAGCGCACATCATCAGGCTGTTTCCGATCTGCCTGACTGTCTGATCTGCCTGCAGCAATCACCGGATGGGATCCCCGAAACAATCCTGCACAAGGATCTTCCCATCATAGGATTTCAGTGGCATCCGGAGCGTCTGCCAGCCTTTTTGCCGGCTCATTTTTCTGACCTTGTATCGATTCTCCTGCGGTGGGAGACTTCCGTATATTGAATTTATTCCTTGTTTCCCAGCTTTCTTGCAATCTCTGCCACGATCTGACGGATACTTTTCTGCTGACAGTCAATGATCAGATCCGCATACTTTTCATAAAGAGGGATCCTTTCCTGATAGATGTCATATAAGGTCTGATTCTCCCTAAGCGCAACGCCGCGCTTATGCAGATCTCCCAGACGTTCTTCGATCTGTTCGTATGGCAGGGACAGGTAGATGATCGTTCCGTTTTCTGCCAGATGCTGCATGGCATGTTTACCGAACACTGCACTGCCTCCGGTCGCGATGACAGTTTTCTCTGCGTCTATGCCTGCATTCACTTCATCCTCCGTCTGTAAAAAACCGTCAAGTCCTTTTTCCGTGATGATCTCATGCAACAGTTTTCCTGTCTGCTGCTGGATCACAATATCCGAATCCATAAAATGACAGCCCAGATTTTTGGCAAGGACAACTCCGATCGTGCTTTTCCCGACACCGGGCATTCCGATTAATACAATGTTGCTCTTCATGTTGTGTTCCTTTCCTCTTATCGCTGATACAACTTTGTCCATCCATGTTTTCCCGTCTGCCGGAATCCTGTGGAGGTTTTTCAAAATAACTATGCATCCATCTGCATCAGTTTCTTCAAAAGCTCCCAGATCCGCTGGGTGGAAGAAATGCTGAGTTTTTCTTTTGTCGTATGGATATCGTCGATATTCGGCCCGAAAGATACACAGTCGAGTCCTTCGATCTTCTGCGATAAGATACCACATTCCAGTCCTGCATGAATGGATAATACCTTTGGCTCTTTTCCCAGTACTTCCTTATAAGTGCGGACTACCTGCTCGCGCAGTTCTGAGTTCTCTTTATATTCCCAGGACGGGTACTCTCCGTTTGCTTCATATTCGCCTTCACTTTCAGCGATCATATTGCAGAGTTTTTCTTTCAACGCCTGCTTTGCCGTACTGCTGCTGGAACGAAGAGAAAAACCGGCTTTTACCTCCTCTTCCGGCTCCATATGCAGCGTTGCAAAATTCAGGGAAGTCTCTACCAGTCCCGGCAGATCCCTGCTCATTGCCTGCACACCGTTCGGTGCTTCCAAAAAGAAGGACATGACACGGAAGAAATCAGATGCGTCGATCGCTTTTTCATACTGCTTTTCTGCTTTTTCGAGTCTGATCTGTAAACCGGACTCTTTCTTTGCCCATTCCTCACGGAAGGAATTTTCCACAACGCCGATCAGCTTTTTCAATTCTTCTTCCTTTGCTCCACAGGCGATCTGTGCTTTTGCTTCGTGTGGAATGACATTATCCTTTGTACCGCCGTCCATTGTGATCACACGCACATCCAGCTCACGCTCCATCAGATACAGAAGCTCGCAGAGCAGCTTATTGGCATTGGCCCTGCCAAGACCGATCTCTACACCGGAGTGACCGCCCTTTAAACCATATACAGTAACAACATACTGCTCTTTATCGCCGATCTCTGTATAAGCGACCTGCCAGTTTGCATATACACGCAGACCACCTGCGCATGCCACGGTCAGCTCATCTTCCTTTTCGGAATCGATGTTCAGCATTTTCTTTCCCTGCAGCATGGAAAGATCGATCCCCTGTGCACCAAACATACCGGTTTCTTCATCTACCGTGATGATGACCTCAAGCGGCGGGTGCGGAATATCTTTGCTGTCTAAAAGTGCCAGCGCATATGCAACTGCAATACCGTCATCTGCACCAAGGCTTGTGCCTTTTGCGTAGACATAGTCGCCCTGCACAGCCAGATCCAATCCTTCCGTTTCCATATCTTTCTCACAATCCGGCTCTTTAACAGCAACCATATCCATATGCCCCTGTATGATGACCGGTTCTTTTTCTTCCATACCGGCTGTCCCATCTTTTTTGATGATGACATTGCCAAGCGTATCCTGTATATAAAACAGATTTCTTTTCTTTGCGAACTCTGCCAGATAATCGCTGATCTTCTGCGTATTGCCCGATCCCCGCGGGATCTGATCTATTTCTTCAAAAAACGAAAAGACGCTTTTCGGTTCTAAATTCTCTAACATACTATTCTTTCACTCCTTACTAAATATACGACAAAGAACACCGGAATACTCCGATGTTCTTTATTTATATCCCTATAGGATGTCCATTATGCAATCTTAGATTTTGCAATTTCTGCTAAAGACTTGAAGCCTTCTGCATCATTCACAGCCATCTCAGCCAGCATCTTTCTGTTGATGTCGATTTCTGCGAGCTTTAAGCCGTACATGAATTTGCTGTAGCTAAGACCGTTCATTCTTGCTGCTGCATTGATACGAGCGATCCAAAGCTGTCTCATCTGACGCTTTCTCTCTTTACGTCCTGCGTAAGAGGATGCCAGTGCACGCATTACAGACTGTTTTGCAACTCTATACTGATTAGATCTTGCTCCTCTGTAACCTTTTGCAAGTTTTAATACTCTATTATGTTTTTTCTTTGCGTTCATTCCGCCTTTGATTCTTGCCATTTCTATGCTTCCTCCTTACGATTTATAAATATGGTGTTAACTTCTTCATGTTCTTAACATTTGTTGCATCTGTCATTGCAGGTTTTCTAAGATTTCTCTTAGTCTTTGCAGATTTCTTTGTTAAGATATGACGCTTATAAGCTTTATTTCTTTTTAACTTACCTGTTCCTGTCACTTTGAAACGTTTTGCTGCTGCTCTGTTTGTTTTAACCTTTGGCATTTTAAATTCCTCCTATCAACTTTAGAAAATCTATTTCAACTCAAATCCGCAAATTCAAGTTAAAAGCTTTTTATGAGCGTTTCTCTGCAAGCACCATTGTCATGCTTCTGCCTTCTACCTTTGCCGGCTTTTCCACAACTGCGATCTCTGTCAGTGCTTCGGCAAAATCATCCAGGATATGCTTGCTTGCATTCATATGTGCCATTTCACGGCCACGGAAACGAAGTGTAACTTTTACTTTATCACCCTTTGTCAGGAATTTCTTCGCTGCATTGATCTTTGTATTCAGATCATTTGTATCAATATTAGGAGATAAACGAATTTCTTTGATTTCAATGGTTTTCTGTTTCTTGCGGGCTTCTTTTTCTTTTCTGGCCTGTTCGTAACGGTATTTACCGTAGTCAACGATCTTGCAGACCGGCGGCTTTGCTGTCGGTGCGATCTTTACCAGATCAAGTCCTGCCTCATCTGCCAGTTTCTGTGCTTCTCTTGAAGACATGACGCCAAGCTGCTCGCCTTCTTCTCCGATCAGACGTACCTCTCTGTCTCTGATCTGTTCGTTAATCATTAATTCGCTAATAGTGATACACCTCCATAAGAATCAAAATAAAAAAATGAGTGGGAACATCCACTCATGACAAAAAATGAAAACGAATATAAATCTTATCGCTACATTCTTATATAAACACCTGACAGCCCGATTGCCTCAGGGTGAGAGTGGATACTCTGCTTTCTTTACGTGTTTCAAACACCTTAAAGAGAATAGCACAAAAGAGAAGCGGTGTCAACACCATTTTCTGCTTTTGTGCTATCAAATTCAATCGCAGCATACTATCTTGTGATATTTTTTACCCATTTGTATTTCATGTAGTGAATATAGACAGCCGGGATCTTCACAAATTCATCCAGTGTCAGGATAAATGCAACGAGAAGCACCGGTGCATGCCAGACAAATGCTGCCAGCATACCAAGCGGAACAACAAAACACCAAAGTGTGACAACATCACAGATCATACCGAACTTTGTATCACCGCCCGCCGGGAAGATACCGGAAATGACCGTGGAATTCAAGGAATTTCCGATGATATAATAAGCCGCCATACAGAGCATGAACTTCAGATAATACATTGCCTGCGGCGTCAGTGTGATCACGCGGAGCACAAGCGGGATCAGCGCCAGGATCACAAGGCCGGAAGCTGCCCCGATCCAGATCGACAGACGGACAAATTTACCACCCATCTTCTTTGCTTCCTCCAGCTTGTTCTGTCCCAGTGTCTGCCCGATGATAATGGAAACACCTGCTGCGATTCCCCAACAGAGACTGGCAATGATCGTACGCACAATGCTGGCAATGGAGTTAGCCGCGGTTGCATCGCTTCCCATATGTCCCATAATAACGGAATACATGGTCACACCGCCGCCCCAGCCAATCTGATTGACCAATAGCGGCGTTGTATATTTCCAGTAGTCCTTATGCATTTGTCTGTCCTTTATCACAAGCATATTACCGAGCTTCGGACATTTATATTTTGTAACAACTACGATAACGGCGATCGTTTCAAAGATCCTCGCACATACGGTGGCAAGTGCTGCACCCGCGATCCCCATTGCAGGCATACCGACAAGACCGAAAATAAATACCGCATTTAATGCAATGTTCAGTACAACTGCCAAAGAGCCTATCATGGAGCTTAGCCCTGCATGATCGCATACCTTTAACAGACCGTAATAGATCTGGGTAAAGCCTGTCAGCACGAAGGATAAGGATACTGTCCGCAGATATACCGCACCTTTTTCGATCAGAACCGGATCCGCCGTGAAAATACGCATGATCTGCCCGGGAATACAGGCTGTCAGAACGGAAAACAGAATACCGGCAAGCAGTGCATAGCGCATTGCGATCGTCAATATTTCTTCTACGGATTTTTTATCTCCCTTGCCCCAATACTGGGCAGCCAGGACATTAAAGCCAAATACAAACGCCCCGTAAAACAGGCTGTATACAAACGGGATCTGCGTTGCCAGGGAAGATGCCGCCAGAGAATCCTGATCCAGAAAACCAAGCATAAACGCATCGGATGCACTGACAAAGGATGCCATCAGGTACTGAAAAGAAATCGGTGCCACAATATGTAATAATTGTTTATAAATGCTTTTGTTATTTGTCTGCATAAGATCCTCCCTGTCAAATTCATTTCTTATCTTTATTATAGAAAGAATTGTAGTTTTTTATATAAGATTTATGCTATTTTTGACACATGTGTGATGTCATGTATTTCGCTTCGATCTTTAGCCATTTGTTTTTCATGATATTCTCCACAAGCATTACTCTGACAGCACGATTGATACACGTTTATCTATATATTCCAGTGTGTCTGAAAGACTTTGTTGTTTATCCAGATATTTTATCACTTCCTCTTCTATCAGTTCAACATATTTCTTTTTTTGCGGATATAAAACACATGGCATATCCAGCCATGCTTTTATGCCATGCAGCTGTTCCTGATCCAGCGCTTCCACGATCACCTCGTAATCATTGTAGGTAACCTCACACCGATAAGGGTTCACCTGCGTGCCATCAGACAGTATTGTTTCTTTCGTCGCAGATACAATATCCCAAATACGCTGCTGTGCCTTTTCATTGACAGGGAAATAATCGGGATATGCATTTTTTATCTGATATTCCTCTCCGGTCAGATAGTACAAAAAGTCTGCACATTCCTCTTCCTGTTTACTTCCATGTACAATCCCATAAACACCCATTGGAACGATCTCATTTACATACTGTCCGCTGCTTTTTTGTTCAAATCCGGTGTAATCCACCGTCTGTTCTCCCATCAGATAAATCCCCATATAATCATTTGGCTCACTGATCTCTGTCACACCACAGATTGACTTATCTGATTTCAAAAGCTCCGGTAATGATGTATTCTCTTCCGTCTCCGGCATATCCTCCACAGTCTTTATATATTCTTTTAAGAGGTTTGTATCTACCTTCTTATTTTCCTCGTCCAGAATTCCTTTTACATCCGCATATAAGAAGCTATTGCATACTTCTTCCTTTCCACCATAAAGATACAATTTTCCATTATTCCCCCGCTTATAAAATGTGCGCATTCTAAATCCCGGTATCACATAACGGCTTCCCGCCTCTGTAAGTGCCTCACGAACAGGTTTTGTCATTGCAATATTTTTATACACCCCGGAAAGATCCTCCAAACTTCCCTGATACTGTTCCATATCTTGTAGGTAACTTGAAAATAAAAGATCTATTTCCCCATCTGTGAGTGCCATGGAAAGTTGTTTCACACCCGCTTCATCTGTTCCATATTCTTTCATTGTAATCTGTACCATATCCTGCTGCATATTATAAGCAGCTACCGCCAGCTTACATTCTCTGCTGATCGTTCCCCCGCCAAGTACAAGCTCTGTCTTTTTCACCCCTTCTGCGTCTCCACGCTCTTCTGCTATGTGACAGATATAAATCCACTGATTTGCATTGATATCAAGTCCATCCCTTGCAGAAAAAAGCAGCGTACCATCCGGAAGTTCACAGACTGTCTGCACCATTTCGCTGTTCATTCCTATATCTCCCAATGCAAAGACTAAAGCTGCTGTTCCATTTTTCACATGCCACAGCTTATTGGCGCATAAAAGCAAGGTATGATCAGACGGCAGGGCACGCATATCCCCATTCTCCTCCCTGTCTTCCAACAGATAGATTGTTTTTTTCTCATTCAGATCATAAACAGACATTCCACTTTCCGAAAGCCTAAGACATGCTATCCCATTTTCAGTACCGGTAAAGCCTAAGATCATCCCCTGACAGACATCCTCTTTTTTCTTACCATTCTGGTCAATCGATAAAACAGAACCAGCTGTTGCTATGTAGAAACCGCCCTCAAATGCCTGCAGACCAAATACCCCCGCTTCCAATTCCTCTGATATTTCCTGCAAAGATATCGTCTGGTCTACGCTTCCTTCCTCATCACAGATCATAATCTGATATGCGGCTGTCCCATCTTGCTCCTGATATCTCCATAGCAGAGCAAATGTGCTTTTTTCATTAGAACTTGATATATTGGAAAGCGCATATACAGTTCCTTCTTTTTCAAAAGGCAGGGAAAGCTGTTTTACCTCATTATTTTTATCTATCCTGTAAATCTCAGGATAAATCTTCTGTTTCTCATCTGTTCTCAATGGCGAAGCGGCTATATATACATATTGTTCATCACCACACATATCTGTAATCGGTGGCAGATCAGAAACATCCAGTTTTTCACTTGTATAAACTGTTGTCACCTCTTTGGTGGTATCAAATGTGACCTCTTTTCTGCCACAGCCCGTTAATACGAACAGTGGTAATAAAAGTGTTATTATTTTTATTAAGATTTTATTTTTCTCCATATCTTTCCCCATCCGCGTGCCGGAAGATTGTTCCAGCACGCACCTTGTACATTAAACTTCCAAATTATACTTCTTAAGTGGAGTTCCCGTTGCATCTTTAATGATATGAGTTGATTTATATTTTTTTATTCCGGATTTTGTTTTTGTTGCAGCACTTGCAGATGCTGCACTTGATGCACTATCTGATATAACTGCTGCACCTGTATTATCACAGCCAAAAACTGCAACATACTGTATATATCCTGCCACACTATACCCAGTTGTTGCAACTCCGGAACTTTTTCCGCTTCCCACCTTATTCAACGTATATGAGACTGTTCCCCCATTCTTTCATTTCACCCATAATAAAACCTCCCGGTATTTGCAGTTGTTACATCAGGTAATGCACCTGATATTTCACATGAATTATCTTCATTATACAAATACTGTGAGGTTTTTATATCAAAATTATGTCTTTATTGTTATATATGCTCATATATTGATTTATATGGTTGATTTATATTTTCCCAAATTTTGTGTTTCTTCTTATGAAACGATAGAATAATATAACAATATCAGTACCCAGCACGGCCATCAGCCATCTACAACCATAGGCGTACAGACTCTTAAAAGGTTTTACATAAAACCAGATCAAAATCCCCACAACCATTATTATAAAGCTGATATATAGAAACTTTGACTCTATTTTATCCAGATAAACAAGCGTCATTACTGCTAGCACAACTGCCACAATTAGTTCACTGATATTTCGGACATTTGTCATTCTTGCAATTAACAGGTCATTCTGAAATTGCTGTTCTGCCCGCAAATTCCACAGCGGCAGCAAAATACACAGCACCACCGGCACCAGAATATTAACATACAGAATCATTCCTATTTTTTTCATTCGATATTCTCCCTTTTACCAATATCCTATATCAATTACATTTGCAGCAATCCTATAGTTTAATCTTAATTCCCAAGAGCTCGCTTGTCTTGACACATCGCATTTTGCATACCCAGCCACTAAAGAATTCGGATATGTTATATCTACCCAGTTTGAAAAACCACTGTAAGAAAAAGTGTTCCCCGGAATATGCTCTCGAATATATTTTTTTGTTTCATTATTTTGAAAATTAGCAACCAGCACTTTTCTATTAGAAATAGTAAATGATTTATCAAGCTGTTCAAATTTACCGCTATAACCAGTTATTTTATATAAATTTCCCGATTTTGAATAATTGATATTAAATGTAACCCTTGTAGTTACTCCTCCATCCGTTATTGTATTTCTCGTCATATTTCCTTTTTCATTTGGAATACTAATATTGGCACTAAGAATCATTTGCGTATCCCCTAATAGCATATGCTCTTCTCTAGTCTCTATACAATCCTGCGCTATATTAATTACTTCATTTGTTTCCTTATTTGTCACAGATAGTGTATATTGTGGTGTTTCCAATATATTATTAGTTTCACGTGCCCCAACTTGCACTCTTCCTCCAATAAGCATGGCTAATGTCGCCAATATTAAAATGTGTATCTTTTTCTTCATTATAAAGCCCTCCAATCTTTTATATTTCTTAGTTGTATGTTTGCATAAACATTTTTATTTCCCCCAAGGAAATAACCACTTCCAGTCAAACCATAAAAGCATCTGTATACCCCCTTTCTATAACTAATCTTAAAAAGCAGGATATACAGATGCAATAAAATTTGTATAAACGACATATTTTTTGTATGAACAACAATTATATTTTGATTTCAGCAGTAAACCAGCCATTATCATACTGGTATTGTATACTACCGTGATATTTTCTGACTGTATTTTCTATATTTATACTTCCTATACCATGTGCCTCTCTATCAGGCTTAGTTGTATGTAATCTTCCGTTTATCAACCCCGGAGCCCCATCAGCAGTATTTTTTACTGTAATAAATAAAATATCCTGATAACTATTATTAGATATCAGAACCTTGCGTTCCCCTTCTTTTTGCCTCAGACATGCTTCCTCTGCATTTTGCAGCAGATTATAGAATATGGTACACAGATCATACGCCTGTATTTTACAATCTGCCGGAATATTTCCTTCCACCACCAGACTAATTTCTCTCTTTTCATATTCACCGGCTACCTGATTTATAACAGCATCCACACTTCTGCTTCCCGTGTGATATTTCAAATCTTCCATGCAGTAATTTTTTTCTATCTCTTTTATATACGCTTCAAGCTTATCGACTTCTCCATTTTCACAAAAAGATCCCAAAACTGCCAGATGTGCTGCCATGTCATGCCTGTATCCTCTAATTCTATTATCCTGCTCTATGATCTGACTAAAGTATTTTTCCTGTAAAATCATATACCGCTCATATTCATCTGTTTTCACTTTTAAACATTCTTCCCTGCTTTGAACCACGCATTGCCACAATACAAGCATAAGCAGCACGGTTCCTGTAACAGATGCCAGAAGCCCATATATATTAAATGTCTCTTCCGTCCAATTATCCGCTGAAAACGCCTGCAACCATGCCAGTAAAAAATAAACGCAAATAATACTGGTATATAAAATAAAATACTGTACTCTATGAAGTCTGGGTTTTTCGAAATAATATCCTTTACGTTTCAGCACCCCAAAAAGCAACAATAATGCAGTTGGAATACTCTGGCACACAAGCAATAGTATGCCACTATTTCCGATTGAAACTTCCGGAAGATGCATAATAAGCGCGACGGCAAAACTGGCTGCTATTACAAATACAGATGTTCCAATTACTACATACGGATATAGTTTATATTTATCCTTATCCGGTTCCAGACAAAATATCGGAATAGCCAGCATAGTTATAAAGCTTATAGACTCAGAGGTTCTGATTCCGCATATAAATCCTATAACAAAATGTAAAATCAAAAGTACTGTTACACCTGAAAGTAATTTCCTTCTGTTCTGTTGAAATGGTATCTGAAACACAAGATGATACATCAAAATATAATTTAAAAATTCTGTGATCAAATATGCAATCAGATATAATACCTGTATGATCATATTCTCCCCTTGATTTTTTCCTTTCCGTATGCCACATACTGCTCTTTTGCTTTTTCTTTATAACTTCTCCCAATTGGAAGTTCTTTTTCTGCCACTTTCATATGTACTACATGATCCAGTCCTGATACATGACATAAATTTACCAGATATGATTTATGTATTCTTATAAAACTATTCCCCCACTCCTGTTCCAGATCTCTAAGTTTTCTAGCTATCAGAACATATGTATTTGCTCCCATCTTATCTTTTATATATACTTTTGTATAATTTCCTTCCGCACAACAATATAAAATATCTTCTTTCGGTATCAACTTACCTTTTTCCAATGTAGCATAAGTTGCACCAGCGACTTCTTTTTTTATATAGGAAAGCCAATGGCTGACATCTTTTTCCATAACAGGTTTCAGCAGAAATCCGATTGTCTTTAGTCCAAATGCATCAAATACCTTTTCACGATAATAGGTAGTAAATAGAATCCTCCAAATAAGCGGGCTGTCTACTAATTTGTTTTTCAGACAGATCCCATCCATACCCGGCATCTCTATATCCAAAAAAAGTATATCTATCCGTTTATTTTTCATGTTTTCACAATAATACAGCACTTCCTCAGCCGATTGAAACAGATAAAATGTATGATTATCCATTTCCATATCCTTTAATACCCGTTCGCAAAACTTTTGCAGTTTATTCCGGTCTACTGCATTATCATCACAAATTCCTATTGTAATCCCCTTTTGCAATTCCTTTCCTCTTTTCTATTCTATTGAAAAACCCCCTTTCACATGGAAAGGGGGCTCCCGTATGCCTTCATTTTATCGTTCTCTAAAGGTTGCGCAGCTTGTCTGCTGACAATCGCAGGCATTGCTTCCACCGATCTTTACATTATCGGCATTGCATTTATAATCGGAATTATAAATACATTTCACTGCCTCACAGTCGATATCGATCATTTTGCTCGGATGCTCCAAAGCACTCAGGTACTGATCGCCCTTTGCTTCTTTAAAGGAATCGCAGCATGTCTGTGAACAGTCACAGGCACTTTTACCACCGACACTGATATCGCCCTTGCAGCAGCAGTTTTCTTTGTTATAGGTACAGGTACGCACATCACATTTTAAAGTAACCATTTTTCTTCCTCCTTCCGGGTTTTCCCGTAGAAGTAGTATGTGCTTTTTCATGTGATTTTATACGATACCCCTGTTTAAAAGCATTTTGACTTTTCTGAATTATTCATTCTCATCAAAATCTTCTTCCAGATCATCCGGCAGCCATGTATTGCCATTATTATTGCCACAGCTTACTGTAATGCCATGTGTGAGAGGTGCCTTCATGAGACCATACAATACACCAAGTAAGAAGATGACAAGTGCAGCCAGCCAGAAATCTGTCTTTAACAATGTGATCTCGCCATCAAACAAAAGCTCCATTTTTTCTTTTACCATTTTTTTTAATTGAAGCATGTGTCACCTCCTGCCTTCCGGCACTTATTTATTTCTTCCACAACATTTTTTGTATTTCTTGCCACTTCCGCAAGGACATGGATCGTTAGGATAGATCTTCTGTTCTTTTACGATCGTTGTAGAGCTCTTCTGCTCTTTGTAAAGTGCTTTTCTTGTTTCCTCATCGAAGATCTTTTCCCACTGTGGCAGACCGTATAACCAGTCAGCTTCTGCACCAACCATGTTTTTGTACAGAAGTGCTTTGTCAAACTTTAAGCTGACAGGTGTATCTTCTTCCATCTCTTCGATCGGATTTGCTTCTACCAAAGAATCATTGATACCATCCAGAAAGCCTGTCATTGTCATGATATCTACATTATATTTTTCAGCCAGTTCTTTTACTGTGCCCTTTACTTCTGTATCAGGATCTTCCAGAAGCTGTGCATAAATTTCTTTTTCTTTCAGAAAATATTTCTGCCAGAGTCTTTTTAAATCACCCTTGTTTGCTGTTTCTGAATACGCCATAGAGCGCCACTGTTCTAATAATGCCATTTTTGTATACTCCTTATTTCTTCTTCCATTCGTTCTTGCAGGCGCTGCCTGCTATATACCAAGACAGTATATACTATTTTGCCCTATTTTTCAAAGGTTTTTTACGGCTTTGCGTAAACTGTCTCGTTTTTGCGATTTCCCTTTTCATCTACCGTTTCGATCTGTACATAGTAGCTTCCGTCTTTTTCCTGTGGGAAACGGATCTCCGTATGTGTATTTGTCGTATCGCTGTTATAATCCACCCATGCATAACCGTCACGCAGATCGATCTTCATATACTCATAATATGTCCGGCTTTGATCCACCTTATCATACAGCACATATTTATTTAACTGGAAATCATAATATTTCGCTTCCATTGCCTTGGAACGTTCTTCATCCGTCAGCGTACTGTCCATATCCACGTAGTCATTCGTGTAATGCTGTCTCTGCTTTTTGGATAGATTTTCCAGCATCTGACACTGTTCATATAAGGAAGCGTTGTTAAATTTATCATAAAAATGATTGATCCTGATATCCAGTCCTACCTGATACAGCCGCGGTCCCAGCACAATAACTGCCACAAGCAAAAGGGCGGCGATCACCGCATAATACCGGTGCAGCTTTTTCTGCTCATATGCATACCAGAACGGTTTCCGTTTCAGTGTTTTGGTTGTCTCCTGCTCACTGTACAGAGAATCCATATCCATATCGGAAGGCAGAAGTGCTTTCCGAAACGTCTCCAGATCCTCGTATCTGTCAAAATCATAAATAGAAGCCGCCTTCATGATGGCTTCACTCTGGAAATCCATGATCCGTGTCTGCATCTGCTGCGGCGGTGTACTTTCCTTTTCTTCATTGATCCGCTCATAATAAGCCGGCAGTTTTTCTCCCGTTACATAGCGGTACAAAATAGCCGCCATGGCATACTGGTCTGTTTTGCTGCTTCTCTTGGCTTCCGGCAGATAAAGCTCTACCGGCGCATAACCGTCCTGCCGCACGCCCGGATCTTTTAGCTGCGGGGCAGCGATATCCTCCATCGGATTGGTAAAGCCGACAATTACGGTCTTCCTGTCTGGCAGCACCATAATCTGCTGCGGCGAAAGTGCCAGATGGCAGATGCCGTCCTGATGAAGTTTTGCCAGAGTCTGTATGACAGGTGCGAGCAGCTTCATCAGATCTTCTACGGTAAACTTGGCACTGTGACGCTTTAACAGATACTTGTCAAGTGTCATACCTTCCACATATTCTTCTATGCTGTATACAGTTCCGCGTTCTTCCAGAAAAGTCAGTACATTGGCGATCCCTTCCACCGGATACATACGGATCAGCTTCTTTACCCGGCCGATCACATGCTCCTTCATGGATTCAAACAGAGCTTCATCGGAAAGCTTCTTACAGTCCAGATGATAGTCATGCAGCCTGTCTCTTTCCACGATATCAACAGGAAACAGTTCCCTGATGACAACTACTTTTTTACGGAATGTATCATAACCTTTGTAGGTAACCATAATGCCGTTATTCCCCAGAAGTGAATCAATCCGGTATCTTCTGTCTGCCAGTGTCATCCCCGGCTGTAACAGATGCGCTTCTATTGTTATTTTCTTCTTCATACCCCAAACTCCTTTGCATTCCTTAGTATAGCATTGCAGCGTGCATTAAACAACAGTCCCTGTTGTTATTTGTTTATTTTGCCATGCACGATTTGCTTTTTGACCACAGAAGCTTTCTATGTTAGTATAGTACAATACAATTATTATTTCAGGCATACTAACCGAATGATCCGTATTACAGCTTTATTCTGTTTTTATGCTGCCCGATATCGAAAGGAAGGATTCTGTTATATGTATTCCAAAAAGCAACGTATTCTGGCGATCATTGGAATTGCCGCTCTGGTACTTCTTTATATCATCACACTCATCTGTGCCATCTTCAATTTCGACGGTGCGGGCAGAATGTTCAAGGTCAGTCTGTTTGCAACGATCTTCATTCCGATCATCCTCTGGCTTTACATCTGGATGTACGGCAAGCTGACAAACAAGCATACCATTGCCGATTTTGACAATATGCCTGCCACAAAAGCCATCAAGGACCAGAAACAGAAAGAAGAAGCGGAACAAGTGACTCTTTCCAAAAAAAACACCAGATCCTGAATTCGGGATCTGGTGTTTTTTCGTATACTCTTTATCTATTATTTCTTCAGTGGACTTTCTCTGTAGATGATATCATTTCTGCCCGGTCCGTTACTTACCATTGTGATCGGGTAACCAATCTGTTCTTCGATAAATTCCACATACTTGCGGCAGTTCTCCGGCAGATCTTCAAACTTCTTAATGCCTCTGATATCTTCTCTCTGGTTTTTCCAGCCCGGTAATACTTTCAGAACCGGTTTTGCTTTCTCCAGATCATGTGTAACAGGGAACTCTGTTGTCACTTCTCCGTTGATCTCATAACCGACACATACCGGAATTTCATCCAGATAACCAAGTACATCCAGAACCGTAAATGCAACATCTGTTGTACCCTGCAGACGACAGCCGTACTTGGAAGCAACACAGTCAAACCATCCCATTCTTCTCGGACGTCCTGTTGTTGCACCAAACTCACCGCCATCACCACCGCGGCGTCTCAGCTCATCTGCTTCGTCTCCGAAAATCTCGGATACAAATGCACCACCGCCGACTGCGGAAGAATATGCCTTGCAGACTGTGACGATCTGCTTGATCTCGTATGGCGGGATACCTGCACCGACTGCACCGTAAGCTGCCAGTGTGGAAGAAGAAGTTACCATTGGGTAAATTCCATGATCCGGATCCTTTAATGTACCAAGCTGGCCCTCTAACAGGATGTTCTTTCCTTCCTTGATCGCCTTGTCAAGATATAAGGAAACGTTGCATACATAAGGTTCTACCATTTCCTTATACTCTTTCAGTGTCTGCATCAGCTCGTCCGGGTTTAAAAGCGGTTTATGATATAAATGCTCCAGTAAAACATTCTTTGTCTCACATACACGGACAACCTTTTCTCTCAGCTCGTCCTCATCTTCAAACAGCTCGCTTACCTGGAAACCGATCTTTGCATACTTATCGGAATAGAAAGGTGCGATACCTGATTTTGTGGAACCGAATGACTTACCGCCAAGACGTTCCTCTTCATATTGATCAAATAAAATGTGATATGGCATCACCATCTGACATCTGTCAGAAACCAGAAGCTTCGGCTTTGGCACATCGCGGTCTGTAATAGATTTCATTTCATTGAATAAAACCGGAATGTTCAGTGCAACACCATTACCGATAATACTTGTTGTATGTCCGTAGAACACACCTGACGGTAATGTATGAAGTGCAAACTTTCCGTAATCATTTACGATCGTATGTCCGGCATTGGCTCCACCCTGAAAACGGATGATGATATCTGCCTCTTTTGCCAGCATATCTGTAATCTTACCTTTTCCTTCGTCGCCCCAGTTAGCGCCTACAACTGCTTTTACCATAGTTCACATTCTCCTTTTAGCAGAAATTCTAAAAATCAAGCTGCCCGCAGGCAGTCCCTTTTTTGATACAGATATAGTATATACTATATTGATTCATAAGTAAAATCAATATTTATTATATTTGCCATAATATATGCTTATTTGTCAGTCTTATGTAAAGTAAATAGTTTTTCCGCAGGAGATTCCGGACATTCATTGAAATCACGGATAATTTCTACTATAATGAATCATACTGTCAGAAGGTTTATTACCTCTATCCGTTGACTAGTAATACCTATTTTTAATGAAGGAGATTTATCATGCAAACAAATACACGATCCGCCATAGATGCACTCTTTGTACTGTCCCAGAGTGCCCATTCCCCGTTCCACTGCTGTAAATACTGCGAGGACACGCTCAAGAAAGCCGGCTTTCTTGCACTTCCCAAAAATGAGCCGATTTCCCTTACACCCGGTGGAAAATATTATATCGATCTTTACGACGCAACCTGCATTGCCTTTACGGTCGGCAAGAAAGTCTCTGCAGGCAAAAAGCTGCCAAAGCTGCGTATGATCACGGCGCATACAGACTGGCCTTCTTTTCTGATAAAACCACAGCCTGAGCTGACACAGGGAAGCTATGGCAAACTCAATATCGAGCCGTATGGCGGCGCTGTATATACAAGCTGGCTGGACAGACCGCTCGGCATTGCAGGCAAAGTCTGTACAAAAGGAAAAGACGCTTTCCATCCGGTCACGCATCTGATCGACTCCAAGAAGCCGGTTGCTGTCATTCCGGGACTTGCCATCCATATGAATCCGGAGATCAACAAGGGCATGCAGCTTAATCCGCAGCTCCAGCTTCTGCCGCTTGTAGCGCGCCTTGGAGCAGATGAAAAATCCGATTATTTCCTGCACTATCTGGAGCTGCTCACAGGCTGCAAGGCAGAAGACATTCTGGACTATGAGCTGTTTTTATACAATGCGGATCCCGGTGCAGAAGTCGGGCTGAACGGCGAATTTTTCTCTTGCCCGCGCATCGATAATTATTCCAGTGTACAGGCTGCTTTATCCGCCCTTCTGCATGCTGATACCAAAGAAGATCATATTTGCATTTCCGCCTTTTATCACAATGAGGAGATTGGCAGTGCTACCAAGCAGGGCGCAGGCTCTGTCATGACAATGGATCTGTTAAAGCGCATCTTTGCTGCGCTTGGTTTTTCGGAGGAAATGCTTTCCTGCACGATCGCAGAAGGGCTCTGTCTTTCTCTGGATGTTGCCCATGGCTTACATCCGAATTATCCGGATAAAAATGATCCGACCTGCCAGATCTGTCTCGGCGACGGTGTTGCACTGAAATTATCCGCCAGACAGTCTTATGCAACGGATTCTTCCTATGTCAGTGTGATCGAAGGCATCTGCAGACAGCACAACATTCCATACAAGAAATTTGTAAACCGCTCCGATCAGAGAGGCGGCTCCACACTTGGCAGCATTACATCCGCCAAGCTGGCAATCCCATGTGTTGATGCAGGCGTTCCGATTCTTTCCATGCATTCCGCCAGAGAACTCATGGCATGCACTGACCAGGAAGCCTTATGTGCGCTTGCTGCGCAGATGTTCCGTGGCTGACCCTGAAAGGAGCCATGCGGTAAATATGCAATACAATATGAGACATTATAGTACAATCTGCACCATTTCTAAATTAAAAAATTAAGCAAATATAAAAAATTTATAAAGAATTAAGATTTTATTTATCAGATAACGTCGACATGATTTTATTCATATGATAAGCTATAGGAAAACATTCTTATAAGGGAGGAAATTCACATGGACAATTATTATTCTGCTGTAGGGGCAGGCATTGGTACTGCTTACTATCTTTTCATACTGGTATTTTACATTGCATGTGTGATCGGTATGTGGAAGATGTTTGAGAAAGCCGGCAAACCGGGCTGGGCAAGCCTGATTCCGTTTTACAACCTCTACTGCGTGTACGACATCGGCTGGGGCACAGGCTTCGGCTTCGGTATTCTTTTCCTGAAACCGATCTTCTACATGATCCTTGGTTTCGGCGATTCCGAATACATCGGTCCACAGTAAACTACCGCTTATTCAGATCTTAATAATTCTAACAGACGGGCAGCTGCCATACTTTTTGGCAGCTGCTTATTTGTTACTACACACATATGCCGCTTGGGCAGCATCTGGTGGAAACGGAGCGCAAACAGCCTTCCTTCTTCCAGATAAGGCTGCGCAAAATCGCGCATCACACATCCAATCCCCAGATTTCTCAAAGCAAACTGCACGATCATATCAGACGTTGCAAGTTCAAATTCAGGATTTAAGGATACACCGTGTTTTTCCAGCACCTGATCGACATATTTTCTTGTACTTGTATTTTTTTCCAGAAAAATAACCGGATAATCGGGCAGCTCATGCAGATCAACCATATGATTTTTCAACTGGGTATAGCGGTGCGCCGCCACAAAGATATCCTCCACCTCACGCACGACCTGGATGTCCATTGTCTCATCTTCTGCAAAGGGCTCCGTTACAACACCGAAATCAATCTTACCTTCTTTCAGATACATCAATGTCTCGGGGGTCGGGCCGTTCGTGACATGTACTTTGATCGCCGGGTATTTCTGGTGAAACAGATCCAGATACGGAAGCAGGTAAAACTGCAGTGTCATATCGGAAGCACCGATCCGGATCTCACCCGATTCCAGATTTTTCAGTTTGGAAAGCACCTGTTCCCCCTGCTGCATTTCTTCATATCCCTGTTTGATATAGGAAAACAGTATTTCTCCCTCCGGGGTCAGGCGGATCCCTCTGGCACATCTGACGATCAGCTTTGTATCCAGTGCTTTTTCAAGCTGGCGCATTGACTGGCTGACCGCCGGCTGTGAGATCATCAGTCTTTCCGCTGCAAGTGTCATGCTCTGACAGACCGCTACATAATAAAACACTTTATAATATTCCAGATTTGTCATCATCATCTTTCTCTCCATATATCTTTTGCCAGCATTTCAGGCAGTTTTCTATTTTCTTAATATAATTCATATTTTTTTAAAAATTAAAACACAAATTGAACACACTTTCCAAATATACTAACAGCATCAGAGATGAAGAAAACCCCTCAACCCTCTCATCTTTGATAAGTGTTTCAACTCTTTATATTTTTTCATGAATCCCTCATAAGAAAAAAGGAAGCGGTTTCCACCCCTCAGGAAACCGCTTTCTTTTTGTCTTTCAGACTTTATACGTTGATCTCTGCTTTTACGCCAAGCAGAGCTTCATTTTCTTTCAGTACCGGCCTGAGTACCTGCTCGATAAACTTAGTTACCTGGATCGGTGCTCTGCCTACATATCTTGCAGGCTCCATGCTGCTTTGCAGATCTTCCAGTGTCATCGGGAAGCTGTCATCCGCAGCGATCAGTTCAAGCAGATTGTTGTCCCTGCCTTCCTGCTTTACATTCTTTCCTGCTTCCATGGAAAGCTGACGGATCTTCTCATGCAGCTCCTGTCTGTTACCGCCCATCTTGACTGCATCCATCATGATATTTTCTGTTGCCATGAACGGAAGCTCTGCCATCAGATGCTTTGTGATAACTTTGTCGTAAACAACCAGACCGTCTACTACGTTCAGGCAGAGATCTAAAATACCGTCGATCGCCAGAAACGCTTCCGGAATGGAAAGACGCTTATTTGCAGAATCATCCAGTGTACGTTCAAACCACTGTGTTGCGGAAGTGATCGCCGGATTTAAAGCATCGATCATCACATAACGGGATAAGGACGCGATACGCTCACTTCTCATCGGATTTCTCTTATATGCCATTGCAGAGGAACCAATCTGATTCTTTTCAAAAGGCTCTTCCACTTCTTTTAAGTGCTGCAGCAGACGGATATCGTTGCTCATCTTATGTGCGGATGCTGCGATACCTGCCAGTACATTGCAGACTCTTGTATCTACTTTACGGGAATAGGTCTGTCCTGATACCGGATAGCATTCCTTGAAGCCCATTTTCGCTGCGATCATCGGATCAATCTTGTCGATCGTTTCCTGATCGCCGTTAAACAGTTCCTGGAAGGATGCCTGTGTACCTGTCGTGCCTTTTGATCCAAGCAGCTTTAAGGTAGAAGCCACATAATCCAGATCGGAAAGATCCATGACAAATTCCTGCGCCCAGAGTGTGGCACGTTTGCCGACTGTTGTAGGCTGTGCAGGCTGGAAATGGGTAAATGCCAGTGTCGGGAGTTCTTTATATTTATCCGCAAATTTTGCAAGCTCATCGATCACATTGACCAGCTTCTTCTTAACAAGCTGCAGCGCCTCTGCCATGACAATGATATCGGTATTGTCACCGACATAGCAGGATGTTGCGCCAAGATGGATGATACCTGCTGCCTTCGGGCACTGCTGTCCGTATGCGTATACATGGCTCATTACATCATGTCTGACCTGTTTTTCGCGTTCCTTTGCCACATCGTAATTGATATCGTCCAGATGCTCCTTCAGCTCATCGATCTGCTCCTGTGTGATGACCGGTTTGCCATCCTGGGACAATCCTAGCTCCATCTCTGTCTCTGCAAGTGCAACCCAGAGTCTTCTCCATGTTCTGAATTTCTTATCAGGCGAAAAAATATACTGCATCTCCTTGCTGGCATAACGCTCTGAAAGCGGGCTTACATATCTGTCATTACTCATCTCTTTCTCCTCATCTTTACTCATCAAATTCTCCGCGGATATCATCCTGCGGTGGTTCCATTGGGTATTTCCCGGTAAAGCAGCCGGTGCAGATCTCTCTGCCGCCTACGATGTCGGGCAGTCTGTCCAAAGACAGATAGGCAAGGGAATCCGCTCCGATAATCTGCCTGATCTCTTCCACAGATCTGTTATAGGCAATGAGCTGTTCTCTCGCCGGTACATCGGTTCCGAAATAACACGGCCATAAAAACGGCGGTGAGGAAATCCTGACATGCACCTCTTTCGCACCTGCATCACGCAGCAGCTTTACAATACGGTCGGAAGTTGTTCCGCGGACGATCGAATCATCGATCATGATGACACGTTTGCCATCAACAACCTCTCTGATCGGATTCAGCTTAATCTGTACACTGCTTTCCCTGTTTTTCTGCTTTGGCTTGATAAAGGTTCTTCCGACATAGGAATTCTTTACAAAAGCAGTATTATACGGAATACCTGACTGCATGGCATATCCCATTGCAGCACAGTTACCGGATTCCGGTACACCTGTTACAATGTCTGCTTCCACCGGACTGTCCATTGCCAGATATTTACCTGCCATAATGCGGGAATGATAGACGCTGCAGCCATCGATCAGGCTGTCCGGTCTTGCGAAATAAATGTATTCAAAAACACATCTTGCATGCTGCTCTTTTAAAATGCAGCAGCTCTTGTCGGATTCAATGCCCTTTTCCGGTGAGATCGTTACAATTTCGCCGGGTTCCACATCCCGGATAAATTCTGCACCGATCGTATCAAGGGCACATGTCTCAGATGCCAGTACATAAGCATTATCACGTTTTCCGATACAAAGCGGACGGAATCCGAACGGATCTCTCGCACCGATCAGCTTACGCGGGCTCATAACGATCAAAGAGTACGCACCCTTCAGCTTCTTCATGGCACGTCCGACTGCTTCTTCTACTGTTTTGGAATTCAGACGCTCTCTGGCGATCAGATAGGCAATGACCTCTGAATCGATCGTTGTCTGGAAAATGGCTCCTGTATATTCGAGCTCTTTGTGCAGCTGGGGTGTATTGATCAGATTACCGTTGTGCGCCAGTCCCAGTGTTCCTTTGACATAATTCAGGACAAGTGGCTGCGCGTTTTCGCGGGTTGAACTGCCGGCGGTCGAATATCTGACATGTCCGACACCGATGTCTCCCTTTAATTTCTCCAGCACTTCCGGGGTAAAGGCTTCATTTAAAAGCCCCATATCCTTATGACTGGAAACCTTTCCTTTTGGGCCGTTTGTTTCACTGACAGCAATGCCACAGCTTTCCTGTCCTCTGTGCTGCAGTGCAAACAATCCGTAGTAGATACTTGTTGCGACATCGCCACCTGAAAAATCATACATGCCGAATACGCCGCATTCTTCCTTTAAGTGTTCTAATTCTGCCATTGTTTTCTCCACTTTCTTAAAAGATTGTTGTCTGGTGTATCTCTTACCTTCCCTAATTGTATATAAACAAAAAACATTATAATCGTTTCCGCTGCAAAGTGCAATCAGCTATCCTACAAATTTGCCGATAAAGTCCCTGACTCTTTCATTTTCGGAATGGAAGATCTCATCCGGTGTCCCCTCCTGTACACAGACACCGTTTTCCATAAAGATGATACGATCGGAAAGCTCTCTTGCAAACTGCATTTCATGTGTCACGATGATCATTGTCATCTTTTCTTTTGCCAGTTCTTTGATGACCTTTAAAACTTCCCCTGTCAGCTCCGGATCCAGCGCACTTGTCGGTTCATCGAAAAACAGGATCTTTGGCTGCAGCGCCAGTGCTCTTGCGATCGATACACGCTGCTGCTGTCCGCCGGAAAGCTGATACGGATAAGCATTTTCCTTTTCGGAAAGTCCAAGCTGCTCCATCAGCTTACGCGCACGCTTCTTTGCTTCTTCCTTTGGCACCTTATCTACACTGACAGGTGCATCCATGATATTTTTCAAAACGCTGTAATGCGGAAACAGATTGAAATTCTGGAATACAAGCCCGAAATAATGATGAATCTGTTTCAGTTTTTCTTTGGATGCATAAACACATCTGCCGTTTTCACTTTTTGCCGCGTACTCTCCCAGATAGGAAAGCTCGCCGTCATCCATCTGCTCGAGCATCGTCAGGCAGCGCAGGATCGTTGATTTTCCGCTGCCGGAAGGACCGATAATGGAAACAACTTCTCCTTCCTTTACAGAAAGAGAGAAGTCCTTGATGACTTCCAGCTCATCAAAGGATTTTTTTAAATGCTTCAGTTCCAATAAAATCATATCTTTCTCCTATCTGTAATAAGCCATTTTCTTTTCCAGTGTTTCCATGACAAATGCAACAAGCAGGTTAAAAAGATAATAAAACACACCTGCTGCCATCAACGGTACGATCGTTGTCTGTGCTGCTGCCACCTGTTTTGCCAGTGTGAACATTTCCGTCACGGCAAGTACAAATGCAAGGGAGGTATCCTTGACCAGTGTAATGACCTCGTTTGTCACAGCGGGCAGGATCCGCTTGATGACCTGCGGCAGAATGATCTTAAAGAAAGTCTGTCCCTTGCTGTAGCCGAGGATCTTGGCAGCCTCATACTGTCCTACCGGGATGGACTGGATACCGGAACGGTAGATCTCCGCAAAATAAGCTGCATAATTTAATACAAATCCGATGATGACCGCGATCATACGATATCCTGATGAAATGCGGATGCGGAATATGTAATACGGAGCAAAATAAACTACAATAAGCTGCAGCATAAGCGGCGTTCCGCGCATGATGGAAATATAGATTTTTGTGATTGTCCGAAGCAGACCGTTTTTTGACATGCGTCCAAAAGAAATAACCAGTCCGAGCGGAAGCGAAAATAACAGTGTCAGGAAAAAAATCTCTCCTGTTACAAGCATCCCCGTAGCTAATTGCCCAAGCATTGTTCCAAAACTCATAAAACTCTCCTTATGTAAAACCTTGATATTTTATCGTAGTAGCACTTTACCATAGTAAATCAAGCACGGTGTAATGGTACCATTCCTGCCATACTCTGTCAATCTGCTTTTCTCAGCTTTCTGCTTTTTCTTCATAGGCAGAAACCATTTTCAGAATCTGTGCTGCATATTTCGGATACTCCGTTACCAGCTTTTTGATCTGCTCCTGTGCTTTTTCCGCGTTGTCGGTATTGAATTCCATCTGCTTTCTGAGCTGCTGTCTGCGCAGGATCATAGCATGCCTTACCTCGACCATTTCTTTGGGATCTAAAATCGCACCGGTCTGGTGCAGCCAGATCATCGGATCATGCAGACGATATTTTTTCAGGATACGGATCAGATCCTCCTGTCCGAAGGACAGCTCCTGCATCGTCTGTTCCAGCTTTTTCCGTTCCACCTGCTCCGCCTGGTAAGCCTCCAGCAGACTTTTCAGCTCCTCCCCGGAGGAAATACCGAATTTCAGATAATAATAATCCAGCAGATTTGTATTATTGACATACCGGATCTTCACACGGTTCTGCAAAAGGATCACTCTGTTCAGACTGCCTGAAGACAATCTGTCCTCCTGTGCTGCATCCATATATTTCATATACATTGCCACCAGTGCGATCGCACAGACTGCTGCCGTCAGAATATAGCCCATCTGTGTCTGCATTTCAAAGGCAAACTGCATGATCAAAAGGATCACGATACAGAAAAAGACCGCCGCTGTCGTGATAACCGCCATGCCCCGCAGGTTTTCCATTGCCGTCTTTGCTTCCTGCCTTCTGAACAGACATGCCTGCTTTTCATTTTCCAGTCTGCTCAGATCGTTTCGGATTGCTTCCTGATACTGTTCCGCTTCCTGCAGGCGCGTCAGGCTGTCATGTGCATCCTCAGACAGACGCTCCATTTTTGCATAATCTGCATCGGACATATGTCTTTTCTTTTTTTCATACCGGCTCTTGTCCTCTTCCAACAGATGCACTGCCTTTGCACAGTCTTCCAGCTTCTCCCTGTCTTCACCGGAAATATAATCGATCAGTTCCATGTCCCTCAGATACAGATCGACCATGGCGTATTCGGCTTCACACTCGCTGATCTGCTTCTGCGCATCAGCGATCTGTGTCAGCAGACTTTCCACATAGCCTGTCCGCTGCTGTTCATCCTCCAGATCCGTTTCATGTTCCGTAAGTCCATATGCTGCTCCGTCTGCTTCATCCGGCAGTTCTTCTTTTTTCTTTTTTCTGCGTCTAAACAATCTGTTCCAAAACTTCATTGCTTACTCCCTTATACAGATTCCGGCTGTTCCATCATGACACGATATGTTTCCCGAAGACTGTCCATATCAGGCAGCCCTTCCATCTGCTTCAATGTATCTTCCGCTGTCTGCAACGCACTTTCATATTCCTGTTCTACAGTCAGCGCACTTTCATAATATGCTTCATGCTCCGTAATAAAGCGGACAAATTCTTCCTTTGTCATCTGCATTCTTCTGCAAAGCAAATAGAGATGAAGCGCTTCTTTTCTGCCAAGCCGGTAGCTTTCCATAAACTGCGCTTCCGCAAGCCCGTATTCAAAAAGCTGTGCCATACATTTTCCGATCTGTTCAAGCAATACCGCCTTGTTTTCCTGCTCCGTCTCTTCCCGCAAAAGTTCCCGGTACAGCGTGATCGCCTGCATATATGCCTTTTGTGAGTACAGACCGTCTGCCTGCTTCTGCTTTCTCTTAAGCGGTGTCAATGTCTCGTTTTTCGTCAGTGTTTCCATCAGCTCCGTCATTTTATCAGCAGAAACATAGGCCGCTTCTTCCAATATCATCCGGCAGAAGGTATGCAGACTCCCCTGAAAATGCAACAGCTGTCTTAAGCTTCCTGCCAGATCAAAAAGTTCCATCTGTTCCACTGCATCTGCCAGATCTTCCCGCATAAACCCCTGATCCAGCATGTCCGCATGTACCGTAATATAATAACACAACTCTTCCATAGAAAAAATATCTGTATGCAAGGCGACCTGATATGGTTTTTGCAGCCTCTGTCCTATGCAGACATAACATGCATTTTCCTTCTCATCAGCATCTGGCAGCTCTGCTAGACGGATTGCTTTTGTAAACGGTTCCCTGACAGGTGCAAAGAAACTGCCAAATCCATGATCCAGCACCGTAAGCTCCAAGGTTTCCTTATCCTGCATGGAAAAAGCAAGCTCCAGAAGGCAGCTTCGATATGGTCTTTTGAGTCCGTCCAGACCGATCACGATCTCTTTTTTCCCTCCACGGATCGGTACAACCTGCAGCCGGATCTCATCTGTATCTTCTATATAAAAAGCGAGACTGCCTGCCGCCTCATACCAGTTTGTCCCCGCATCCAAAAGCGGGCAGTAGATCTCCTCCGTTTTGTCATACAGCCTGATTCCTACATTATACTGCAGCATATCCTTGCCCAGATACAGGAAATCTTCCGATGCTTCTCCCTTCCAGATCCGTTCCGCTGCTGCAAAACAGGCACCCTTTCCAAACAGGTTGTCTCCCGCAAACACCTTACGGTTTCTGCAGATCACCTTGAGCGTTTCCTGATACCAGTCTCCGTGAAATCCATCGCCGATCAGATACAGACTTGTTACGATCCTGCCCGTCGTATAGTCCTGCATATATTCCGCCAGTTCCTGATCCAGTTTTGCAAGTTCTCTGTCATGCTCCATGATGGATGCATAATGTTTCTTTTTATAAAGATCCGTTTCTGTCGTTTCTATGCTCACAACAACCGGTCTTGTTTTATGGTTCATTTCCACACGGTATGTCACGAGCTGCTCCGAAGTCAGATCCAGAACCTGTGTCTCGTATCCCATAAGCCTTCTGGGCTGATGCACCAGATAAGAAAAGATACTTTCCTCATGGCTTTGGAAGGAAATATCCTCTACCGGCAGATTTTTTACGATTTCCTGCAATTTACCATAATGTACCCCCGGATCGATCCGTCCGGTCAGTACAAGTGCCCGGACCGTTATCTCCTCGCCCAGCTGTTCCCTGACTTTTCTGACAAACGCTGTATATGTGTGCTCCAAAAAAAGGCTGCAAAGATCTGTCAGCTGATATTCACTGTCGGAAAGCCTGATCGTATCCGCATGAAGCATCCGGGAAAAAAGATGCTCTGCAAGCGCCCCTTCTCCAGCCAGCGCACGCTTTACCGCTTCCTTTCCTTCGTACCACTGGTTCACGCCTTCCCGTCTGCAAAGTGCTGTCTCAACCTGTGTGACACCGGGGGAATCAGGCATGACCGGTTCTTTTCCCTCCTCCGCATAGGAAAACTGCACATAATATTCATTGATATCACAGCCTATTACAAGTTCCATTTTGTTCCTTCTCTTTCTATCTGAATAGCTGCCCTGCTACAAGATCCTGTCTGATGTACTCCCGTTCAAAATCATTTTTTGTCCGTTCATCTCCCATGGAAGCACTCAGGAACAGATCATTTAACAGCTCATATCTGCTCTCTCCCGTTTCCGGTGCTGCTTCATTATTTTCCAGGCAACCACTCTCCGTCAGCTGCCAGGTGCTGTCTTTTTCTTCTGTCACATAATACTGCAGCTTTTCTCCAAAAAACAGGACAAAACGTTTCACATAATAGCCCTCACACACTTCCGAAAGCATTTTGATCTCGTACCGGTCCCCGCCACCGTCTCCCAGATAGTGCAGGCTTACTTTAGTACCGGGTTCCGTCCGGTATTCCATGCACACCAGATCCGCATACAGATGAAGCTGCGGGATAAAACCGGAAAAGCTTCGGAAAAACGGTAAATACCCTCTTCTTTCCATGACCTGCTCTACCAGATCGCGGATCAGTTCTTCCTGTTTTTTTGTATATGTGGTCTCTTCCTTTGCCATATACTGCAAATAAGCAATCTTAGAAAGAAGACTGCACTGCTCTTCTGCCAGATACTGCTCCAGCACTGTGAATACTTCTGCCTGCGCCGGATGCTGTTTTACAAAATATTGGTATACTATATAATCCGTATATTGATGGGCAAGCCCGCTGTTTTTGCGATACTTTACATAGTAAGCATATGCTTCCTTTTGTCCGCCGCCGATTCCCTGTGTAAATATTGCTGCGAGCAGGATCCGTTCGGAAAGCTGCAGCACATCTGTGTCAAACCGGAGGGCGGCCTGCATGATCTCCTGCATCTGTCTGCTGCCGCCTTCATAATAACGACAGATATAAGCCAGCATCTCCTGTGTATATTTCCCTTTCCGGAAAGTATAAAGTGCCAGCGCCAGCCAGCTTGCATCATAACTGTCATCTTTCTGTAAATGCCTTGTGATAAACTTTGCAAGCAGCTTTGGGGACACACCTTCAAATCCATAGGTAAGAAGTGCCTTTTCTACCTGCTCATCCATTTCACAATACAACATATATTGCAGGATCTGTGCCCGTTGCTGCAAACTTGAAGTTGCCAGATCGCAGCTTTGCAAAAGTGTCTCCAGTTTTTCCCGATCATCCCGCCTGTAATAAATTTCCATCAGCTTTTCCGCAAGCTGTTTTCGATATGTCATTTCAATCTCATCCGATGCGACCAGACGGTTGCAGATCATAACAGTCTGATCCTCGTCATGCCTCTCACCGGCTTCCAGTGATTCTGCATATAACATCAATGGTGCGGCAGACACTTCTGCCTCCTGGCGCATAAAGATACGTTCCGCATTCATCAGCTTTTTATCTTCGTACAGACTGCTGTCCTGATAACGGTTTCCGTTTTCATCCTCTAAAAAAATCTCATAAGCATCCGTATAACAGGATACATAAGCGATCCCCTTTACAAGCGGTATCTGCTCTTCCTGCTTGAGCTTATCCTGTACACGGATCACACGACAGACATTCTCTGCTTTTGTGCTGATCCGATGGGTAAATGCCACCTGCAAAAGTGCCTTTTTCGCCGCCTGCAGCTTTTGCGGATCCTGAAATACATACCGGTAAATAGTTGCCAATGGCTCACTGATGTTTTCCTTTTCCAGTTGTTCCCATGCAAAGCTTTCGATCTGCGGCTCATAATGCGGCATCAGATCCTGAAGCTGTTTCTGATTTTTTAGGATCAGGGCAAAAAGGGCTGCCTTCCGTTCCTCCGGCAGATCACACTGGAATGCAAAATATAAGAGTACATTTTTAGGCGGCAGCTGACCCGGCTCCGTTGCCATCATATAGTATTCGTATAAAGAAGTGATACGAAGATCCTTCTCCAGTGCACATGCGTACCACTTGCCAAATCCTTTTGTTTTTCCGCTGCGGATCAGCAAGGTACACATTGCTTTCAGTGTATCTTCTCTCTCGTACAGCCGGTAGCTTTTGGCCAACAGACAGTAAAGCGGTCTATCCATTTCTTTTCTGCGCATTGCCAGATACGCTGTCCTTTCTGCAAGTGACTCCGTATAAACACCGTATTTGATCGCAAACCAAAGAATATGTATTTCAAAAGATTCCAGTTTCATCAGGCAGGAAGGACTTTTCTCCACCAGTGAAAACGCAGTCTGCAAAAGCACCGGGCTGTCCGCTCCCCTATAAAAATGCGCTTCCAGTACAGAAAAGACGTCTCTGCTTTCCGCATCCGGCTGGATCCTGCTATACAGACAGGCAGGCAGGTAAGCCTCCGGCCTTTCCTCCTGCAGCATTAAAAGTTCCTGTCCGGCTTCTTCTGCAGTATCTTCCTCCTGACAGATCTGGCCGCGCAAATATAAATATGCCGCATAAGGCACTGCATCGATCTCCCCGCGCAGATAGCTTTGCGCCACATGGTTCAATACCCATTTTGCTTCGTTTTCTCTTTGCTGCAGCCATAAGATCAGCACCTGATACAGGCGGTTTTCGAGACTCCTGCCATAACCGCTGTTCAGCTTTTCTGCAAGTTTCTCCGCCTCTTTCAGGATATCCGTTCTGTTTTGCGGCTGCATCCGATATGCCAGATACAGACGCATGAGCCTTGCAAGCAGTTTCCTGCGTTGTCTGTCCGCGGTCTGCTTCTCATTCTCCTGCTGCTTCTGCTTTGGAATCATGATATGTACCGTCACACTGCCACTGTCACTTGTAAAGGTAATACTGCCGTAATTATCCCCTTCGATAAAATACTCCGGTAAAATCGTGAAAGAAAAGGCACAGATATCTTTCTCAAAATCTTCTTCCGTTAAATGCTCCTTTTCCGGGCGGATAAATTTCCCCTTGGCTGTTACGGTAATATCCGTATAGCCCCAGCCTTTCCGGTGCAGCTCAATCTGCTCCTCTCCCTGTGCATTTCTGCCAAACAAAAGGTTGTCCTCGGCTACCTCATACACCATAGCACTTTTTTTATGGATTCCGATCAGGAATTCATCTACATTGTGGGCATTGCCCGGATATACGGATAATCCTCTGTACAAGTTGTAATACTGCCTGTCATGTCCCACAAAGAGACGCTGAAACTCTTCTGTATAAAAAAGGCGGACCGCCTGCGCGAAGTCAACTCTGGCAAGATTGGCAAAATGAAACAAATTCCGCATTTCCCCCAGCTCATCCGTCATCATCACAGGCTTTACCGTGATCTGATACGGTACCCTGTATTCACCGAAATTTGAAAGAATACTGAATTCGCCGCGGATCTCATCGCCTGCATTCAGTCCTGTCGTATCGATGCAATACGGTAACTTTCCCTCTCTGCCTACAAAGCCCTGATCCAGGCACTGGACTCTGTAATGGCTTGAGTAAAATACACAGGAAATTTCTTTCCCTTTCCGGGAACTGATCTGTATATGATCTTCCTGTTTTTCATTTTCTCCTACCGTGCCTGTCAATCTGTTTGGCGTAAACAGCAGAAGATCATCTTCCCATGCAAAGCCTGTCTTTTCCAGATTCAGATATTTTTCGATTCTGTTCACAGAAGCCCTTCCTTTCGATCATGTTGTATTTCAGGCTCATTATACCATATAATAACCACAAAAAACAGCGTCAAATGCACGCACTTATGCGGTGCATTTGACAGCTGCCGATCAGAGCGCATCCGTATCTGTCAGACCGGTTCCGCGATCCGCGTCACGCCCACATAGATATTCGATATTTCATACCAGGTGGCATAATCCGTCACACCTGTCTTTGGCAGATCAAAAATGTTCTGGAAAGTACGGACCGCTTCCACCGTTTTGGGTCCATAGATACCATCTACATCGATCTTGGGAATCGCCGGATAGTTCTGAGCGATCCGGTTCAGCTGCCGCTGCAGCTGTCTTACCTTTTCCCCGGAAGAACCGATCGTCAGATCATACCCCGGCCAGGAATACGGGACACCGGCAATCGTTTCGGATGTATTGATATACATATCTTCCCCATAATAATAGCGGATGATCTCAATGGCAGAATAACCTTCGTCGCCCAGATACTTACTGCCCCATTGCTTCAGTCCGTTACAGGTTGTGCGTTTTCCGTCACAATAGGAAGTAAAAATCGGTTGTTTTACACCCGGTCTGGATAAGTAATTTGCAAAAACAGAGTCCACGATCCTGTCTACATTTTCGTATATATTTCTCCCATAAACCCATTTCTGGTCAAATGCGGTTGAGCTTGTGATCGTAAAATCGTACCCTTTGTTTCTGTACCACTCTGTAAAAACCCTGTTTAAGGTAAACGACAGGATACAGAGCGTATTGGCATAAATCGTCGCCTCCGGCCATGTCGCATAAATCTCGGAAGACACCACATTTTTAATGTAATCTTTATACTTCACATAATAGTTTGTTGCGCGGCTGTCCGTCGGTGGTCCGTCATGTACCACAACGTATTCCGGGATCACAACTTTGGATAATACGATCTCTCCTGTTTCCGCCATCGGTTTGATCTCTTCCTCCGGGATCTTGGGCGGATATTCTCCATATAATGTATGATCCGGGATCACGATATTTTCTGTCTGCTGCATCTCTTCCGTCGGTTCCATTCTCACCTGCTGCAGTGCAGTTGCATCTGCCAGAAGTTCACTGCCCTCTATCGTTACCGGCTGATAACCGGGTGCTGTGATCTGCAGATTCAGTTCTGCATAAGGGCGGTTTGTCTGCTCTGCATCCAGACTCCATTCCAGCGGCGGTGCAGGCAGAGAAACGGCTTCTGTCCGTCCGCTGTTGTCCGTTGTAATTTCCTCTACCACACTGTCCTCACCTGTATAAGAGATACTGATCCTTGCATTTTCAACCGGCAAAAGTCCGATCGTGCTTGTTACCTGCAGTGACAGATTACCTCTGTCTATCATATCCTGCATAGGTCCTTCCTTCTTTTCGGGCATAAAAAAACCTCTGCATTTTTTCTTATTTTATGCAAAGGCTTTCTTATCTGCTACATTATTCCAAATTCAACTGATTCTTCATGATATGTGCACTGATAAAGTAGAACGCTATCGTTGCGGCTGTTTCCACCAAAAGAACCACAAGCAGGAGTGTCAGTATCGTCTGTATCATCTTTTCATAGGAATAAGTGTCTATGGAAATAAAATTCACAAAAACCATTGAATAGGAAGATACCATCTGCAGAAGCATATAAAGTCCGATATAAATACCAATCGCCCCAAGCAGCCTCTGCTTCTTGAAAAGTTGTCCTATACTAATTGCCGCGTATCCCATAAAAACGTTCATAAACATAGATACAATTGCGATCAGTACAAAAAGGATGATAATCACTGCAACACTCGGAGTCCACGGGATTTCTGACAATCCCTCAAACATATCACTCCAAAAGTTCTTCTTATCTGCGGGATCAAGCATGCTGAAGAAGAAGCTGAAGATGGAAATTGCCATGACCAGTCCGCCGATCAGCTGCCAGATCAGTGCAACAAATGTTTTTGACCAGATCAGTTCATGCTGTGTAACCGGAAGCGTATGCATCAGATACCCCTGATCCGTATAAAGATTCTTATAAAATCTGTTATAAAAGAAAAATACCGTTACCAGACTGAGGGCTGCTATCGATGCTATGTAAGCCATGACATACAAGGTCATTGTCAGCCGTATTACTGCATTTTCAGATGCAAAACTCCATGTATCACTCTGCATAACAACTGTTCCGATCAATGTCAGTCCGATTACGATCAGATTCATAAGCCCGACCAGACGCCAGCAGTCTTTCCATTCATGTACAAATAATTTCTTTAACATGCAAACACCTCCCTGAAATATGCATCAACCGTTTTACCCTGTTTTTCTCTGATCTCGTCCACAGAAGCCTGCAGAACAAGCTGACCGTTTTTGATAAAGATCACATCATCCAGAATACTTTCAATATCGGAGATCAGATGTGTACTGATGATCAGGGATGCTTCCGGATTATAATTATTCAAAATAGTCTTCATAATGTAATCTCTTGCTGCAGGGTCTACGCCTGCGATCGGTTCATCCAGAATATACAGATCCGCATCCCTGCTCATCACAAGAATCAGCTGGATCTTTTCCTTGGTACCTTTTGACAGCGTTTTTAACCTGTCGCCCGGCTGGATATTTAAAGATTGCAGCATCTCATACGCTCTGTCTGTTTTGAAATCCTCATAGAAATCAGCAAAAAAATCCACCAGATCTTCCACTGTTCTCTGCGCCTCCAGATATGTCCGTTCCGGCAGATAAGAAACATGCTTTTTTGTCTCTACGCCCGGCTCTGATCCTCCGATCAGCACCACACCGTCTGTCGGCTTCAAAAGCCCATTCATCATTTTGATCAGCGTTGTTTTACCACTTCCGTTGGGTCCAAGCAGCCCTACGATATGACCTCTTTCAATCGTCAGATTCAGGTCTGATACTGCCGGAGCCTTTCCTTTTACATAGCATTTTGTCAGATTCATGCATTGTACTAAAGCACTCATTACTCTTCCTCCCTCTTTTGCTCTACACTATTTTTGATCAGCAGAAATGACTGTTCCGGACCAAAGCCCAGCTCCCTCATATCCTGCAAAAATGCATCTATCTTTTCCTGTGCGATCGTTTCTCTTACCATACTGATCCTCTCCTCATCTTCCGTCACCATCCTGCCGCTTGTCCGCATTGTAATCAGAAGTCCACTGTTTTCCAGCTCCGCAAATGCTTTTTGCATTGTGTTAGGATTTACACCGGCTTCCAAAGCAAGATCTCTCACACTCGGCAGCTTACTGCCCGGCTGATAAAAGCCTGATATGATCCTGAGTTTGATCTTCTCCACAATTTGTGCATAGATTGGCCTGTCATTATCCAGTTTCCATGCCATATTGCATTCTCCTTTCTTTGTCTTATTGTACTATTTATATAATACAATCATACAATAATTTTCCGAATTGTCAAGAGGATATCAGATATTTTTTTACATAACACAAAAGAACCTTTGACGCAGGTGCCAAAGGTTCCTCATTTTTCTTTGTATTTTATTTTCCAAAACAGACCGGTTTATTCGATTACCTTTAACCATCCTTCCGGTGCTTCGATTCTGCCCATCTGGATACCTGTCAGTGTGTCGTATAATTTTTGTGTAACAGGACCCATCTTTTCCATACCGCTTGGGAAGCAGATTTCTTTACCATGATCAACAATCTTACCAACCGGTGAGATAACTGCTGCTGTACCGCAAAGACCACATTCTGCGAAATCCTTTACTTCATCCAGATAGATTTCTCTTTCTTCTGCCTCTAATCCGAGATACTCTTTTGCAACATACATCAGAGAACGACGTGTGATAGATGGCAGGATGCTGCTTGACTTCGGTGTAACAACCTTGTTGTCTTTTGTCACGAAAATAAAGTTAGCACCGCCTGTCTCTTCTACTTTTGTTCTGGTAGCTGCATCAAGATACATATTTTCATCATAGCCTTCCTGATGTGCCGTTACGATCGCATGTAAGCTCATTGCATAGTTAAGACCTGCTTTGATATGACCTGTACCATGTGGTGCTGCACGGTCGAAATCACTTATCTTAATTGTCAGAGGCTTTACACCGCCCTTAAAATAAGGTCCAACAGGAGTTGTTAATATTCTGAACTGATATTCATCAGCAGGTTTTACACCGATAACCGGGTTACTGCCGAACATATATGGACGGACATAAAGCGTTGCACCTGATCCGTAAGGCGGTACATATGCTTCATTTGCCTTTACTGTCTTTACAATTGCTTCTACGAATTTATCTTCCGGATATACAGGCATTTCCAATCTTCTTGCGGAATCTGCCATACGGGCTGCGTTTAAGTCAGGACGGAATGTAACGATTCTTCCATCTTCTGTCGTATAAGCCTTCATACCTTCAAATACTGTCTGTGCATACTGCAGAACACCTGCACACTCATTCAGCACGATATTGGGATCCTCTGTTAATGTACCTTCATCCCATGCACCGTCTTTAAAGTTTGCCACAAATCTCTTGTCTGTCTGTACATAACCGAATCCGAGATTTGACCAATCGATATTTTTCTTTTCCATAAGTACGCTTCCTTTCCTCTGCAGTCACCACACGGCACTGCCATGGCGATATCTCCGCCCTTTACCAATACAGTTTACCACTGCTTTTTTTATACTGTCAACCATTTCAGATAGAACACTATTTTATATAGAACATAGCCCCGTGTTATGATATAATGTAATGAACGCAAAAGAAAAACAAGCGCCAGCAGAGCTGGCATTTGTTTTTCTTGCGTTATTAGCGAACGAATATCCTGCGTAGCAGGATGCAAAGCGCGCAGCGCGGATTCGTGAGCTTTGTGCTTATTAACGAGTGAACCGTCTGCGCAGCAGACAATAGAGTGCGTAGCACGGGGTTCACGAGTCCTGTCACATATCTGCGTAGCAGGATGGGAAGCGCGCAGCGCGGATTCGTGAGCTTTATGCTTATTAACGAGCAAGCCGTCCGCGCAGCAGGTTATATCCTCTATCCGGTTACCACCATGTGCGGCTTACATAAATGGGAGATCAACATGAAAAAACTATGGAACAATTTTGTAAAGATAATGGAAAAAGAGACTGCAGTAAGTGCCGAATCCAATAATCTGGCTGTTCTGGTACGTTATCTTTCCTGCATCAGCATTCTTCATTATATATTGCTGACGATCATACTCGCTTATGCAGGATATATTTACAGCTGTCTCGAAGTTGTATTTTGCATTGGTCTGATTCTTGCTGCCATGATCTGCACTTATGAAGCACATATCAGGCTTGGGACACTGCTTTATATCTTCTCTGTCCTGGCAGTGCTCACCCTGCTGACGATCCGTGTCGGCTGGAAATATTTCTTTGCACCTACTGCCTTTATTACGATCATGGTATATTTTTTCAGTTTAAATATACCGATCCGCAAAAAAATCCATTACGCTGTTTTTATGTCTGTTTATCTGAACGCGCTGGCTATCTTGAAAGGGAAACTGCCTCTGCAGGCTGAGATCAGCGGTCACGCTGCAATGTTCATCCTTATTTTTAACATCTTTTTTTCCACGCTTGCTTTTTCTTATGTGGCATATGCTTATTACCAGAAATTCATGGCTTCCGAAGCCAAGATCCTGCAATACAACAAAAAGCTGGAGCAGATGGCATCTACAGATGCTTTGACTTCTCTTTGGAACAGACGTGCCATGACGCAGCACCTTTCCATGCTTTCCCAGCAATATGTCAAACATCATATGAACTTCTGCGTGGCAATTCTGGATATCGACTTTTTCAAGCATGTCAATGACGAACACGGACATGGCATGGGCGATTATGTTCTCAAATCACTCTCTTATATATTAAAAAGCAGTATGGAAGGAAGAGGACAGGTTGCAAGATGGGGTGGTGAAGAATTTCTGCTGACTTTTGAAAACACAGAGCTGGATCGCGCATATAAGCTGCTCGATCAGATCAGAGCCCGTATTGCCGAACAGGAATTTACTTTCAAAGATGTGAGTCTGCACCTGACAATAACAGGCGGCATCGAAGAATACAGTATGACCGAATCCATCGATGCCATCATTACACGTGCTGATGAAAAATTATACCGAGGTAAAACCTCCGGTAGAAATCAGATTGTTGCTTAGTGCTTTCTTTCGTATTTGGTGAAAGTATATTCCAGATCAAAATACGTCTGTTCATCACTTGTTTCCGTCATTTCCCATTCCGGCATTTCATCCAGATTCGGGAAAAAGCTGTCTGCTTCATAAGCGTGATCAATCTTCGTGATAAAGGCTTCGTCACAATATGGCAGAAGCTGGCGGTAAACACTTTCTCCTCCAATACAATACACATCTGTATCATATTTTTTACTTTCTTCTATTGCTTCCTCAATGCTGTGTACCACAACCGCTCCCTTTACCTGATAAGCCGGATCCTTTGTGATCACAATATTGTTTCTGCCCGCAAGCGGCTGTGCCTGCGGAAAGCTTTCCAGTGTCTTTCTTCCCATGATGATCGTCTTGCCCATCGTTTCACTGCGGAAAAACTTCATATCACTTGGGATATGTACCAGAAGGGCATTTCTCAATCCGATCCCCCAGTTGCTGTCTACTGCTACAATTAATTTCATGTTGCTCCTCTTTTCGTTTCTTTTTTGCTTCGCAGGTGCTTGTACTTGTTTTTGGCTGTCCTTATCTCATACTCGCAAACCCGCGCCTGCGGCGCTTCTCCGTCTGCTTCGCAGACAGTTTGCTCGTTAAGAGCACAAGAAAAACAAATACCTGCTTCGCAGGTGCTTGTTTTTCTTTTTGTGCTCTTAGATGGCGATCGGTATATCGGCGATCTGCGGACCGGTCTCGTATCCTTCCAGACTGACATCATTTCTGGTGAACTGATAAAAATCATGAATATCCGGATTCAGATGGAACTTCGGTGCTGCAAAACCATCCCTAGAGATCAGTTCTTTGATCAGCGGTACATGTCTGTCATAAATATGTGCATCTGCGATCACATGCACAAGCTCTCCCACCTTCATATCACATACCTGCGCCAGCATATGCATAAGCACCGCATACTGCACGACATTCCAGTTGTTAGCCGCAAGCACATCCTGGGAACGTTGGTTTAATATCGCGTTCAATGTCAGCTTGTCATCGCCCGGCTTCTGTGTCACGTTAAAAGTCATGCTGTATGCACATGGATACAGGTTCATTTCATGCAAATCCTGATGTACATAAATGTTGGTCATGATACGTCTGCTGAATGGGTTGTTTTTCAGATCATAGATTACTCTGTCCACCTGATCCATCATGCCTTCTTTATACTGATGTTTGACACCCATCTGGTAGCCATATGCCTTTCCAATAGAACCGTTTTCATCGGCCCATTCATCCCAGACATGGCTGTGAAGATCATGGATATTGTTTGATTTCTTCTGCCAGATCCAGAGCATCTCATCTGTAGCACTTTTGAGTGCAGTCCGGCGCAATGTCATAATGGGAAATTCTTCGGACAGATCATAACGATTTACCACGCCAAACTTTTTGATCGTATAGGCACTTGTTCCGTCTTCCCAGTGCGGTCTTACTTTTTCCCCTTCCGTACTCGTTCCATTTGTCAAAATATCCTGACACATATCAATAAATATCTTATCTGCTTTTGTCATGCTGCCATTTCTCTTTCTTTTATTTTATCTGTCCCATTTATCACACAGCGCATTGATCTGATCCGTGAATTTTGCCAGATCTTTATTGGTTCCGCCCTCATTATGCTGGATAACTGCCAGAAGTCTCTGTCCTGCTGCAAGCAGTCTGCTAAATACATCGGATGCAATCTTACGTTTCTTAACCGGAATACCTTCTGCCTCGTAGGTAATATCGCCAGTCATAAGATCTACTTCTGTTCCGCTGTACGGAGCATACGTGCTATAACCGTATTCGTGCTTCAGGCACTGGGCAAATGCAGTACAGACTGCATCTTCACCATGTACGATAAACACTCTGTCCGGCTTTTTTTCAAACTTCTGGAGCCAGCCGATCAGACCGTTTTTATCCGCATGGCCTGACAGACCTTCCAGCTTTTTGATACTTGCCCGGATCTCGATGGGCTCACCAAACAGCTTAACTTCCTTTTTGCCATCCACAATACTGCGTCCCAGTGTTCCGATCGCCTGATACCCCACAAACAGAATCGTACACTCCGGCCTCCACAGATTATGCTTTAAATGATGACGGATACGACCTGCCTCACACATACCGGAAGCGGAAATAATAACCTTCGGTGTATCTTCAAAGTTAATTGCTTTTGACTCTTCACTTGTAATGGAAAGACGAAGTCCCGGAAAACTGATCGGGTTAATTCCCTGCTTTACAAGTGCCATAGCCTCTTCATCAAAGCAGCTATATATATTTTTCTGGAAGATTCCGGTTGCTTCTACCGCCAGCGGACTGTCGACATAAACCGGAAAATCAGGATAGCCTTCTACCATCCCTTCTGTCTTTATCTTCCGCAGGAAGTACAGCATTTCCTGTGTTCTGCCGACTGCAAAAGATGGAATGACCACATTACCGCCTTTGTCAAAAGTTTCTTTTAAGATCTTAACAAGTTCCCCAACATAATCAGGCTTCTCTTTTGTGTGTAACCGGTCACCGTAAGTCGATTCCATAACGACATAATCTGCATCCTTCGTCGGCTTCGGATCCTTGATCAGCGGCTGATCTGTATTGCCGATATCACCGGAAAATACGATCTTCTTGGAAATACCGTTTTCTGTGATCCAGACTTCAATACTGGAAGAACCGAGCAGATGTCCGATATCCGTAAAACGGATCTGGATGCCCGGACATATTGTGATCATTGTATCATAATGGCACGGAACGATCTGCCGGATCGCACCATCCGCATCTTCCATTTTGTAGATCGGCTCTACCGCTTCTATATTGGCGGAACGCTTTGCCTTTCTGTTTTTCCACTCTGCTTCCTGCATCTGTATATGCGCACAGTCACGAAGCATGATGCTGCAAAGATCCGCTGTCGCATCCGTCATAAAGATCTGTCCCCTGAAGCCTCTTGCATACAAAAGCGGCAGCATACCGGAATGATCCACATGTGCATGGGTCAGAAGCACATAATCGATCAGCGATTCCTGTACCGGAAGATCTACGTTTTCAAATACATTTTCTCCCTGCTCCATACCGTAATCAACAAGAATATGCTTACCACACGCTTCGAGATAATGACAGCTTCCCGTCACCTCATGATCTGCCCCAATAAATTTCAGTTTCATGCCTATTCCTCCCTTAATTTGTAATGTATAATGTGTACCCCGTTCCATTATCTTATCACGATCCGCAGTGCATACAAAAGAAGCAGATGCACCGGATAAAACAGATAAAAGAACCATTTATTTCCATTTCCCTTTTTGCCATTATAAAAATAGATACAGATAAATGCCGGGAAGCACAGGCACTCCCACATCATACTGATATAGCCAACTACGCATGCCCTGACTCTGTCGGATCTGAACACATAAAAGATCAGTATCAGCAAGATCCCCATTCCACTGTAATCTGTTTTCAGGAAATAAGCTGCCCATATTGCCGCAATCCCGATCAGAACGGAAAGTGACAGCTTCAGTGGCATATCCCAGCTCTGCTTCTCCATAACACATTTGATGAGTGCTGTCGACAACAATCCCAGAAACAATGTAAAAAAAACATTCTGTGCTCCAAACTCCAAAATTCTGTCAGACAGTGCCAGATCAAATGGGATCTCCGAAACCAGTGCAAACGCAAACAACCTCAGCAGATAGCGCTTTACATCATGCGTATGATATAATCCCTCCACCAGCACAAAACAGAAAATAGGAAATGCCGTCCGTCCGATCCCGCGCATCACCTGATACAGAATATCCGCCTGTGCAAAACAGGCCGTTCCCGCATAAAAAGATGTAAAAACAATAAAAAAAGCTGCCCCGAAATGATCGATCAACATTGTAATGATTGCAATATACTTCAATGTGCTGCCTGATAATCCATGTTCTTTTCCCGACAATTTCTGTGGCACGGCTTGATTCCTTCTCTTCTTTTAAACATCTGTCTTTCATACTTATACCTGTCTTACAGGATTCAGAACCATCTGTTCTGAATTGTCATCTCTATTTTAACATACTCCATCTGATTTATAAAGCGGAACCACCTGACGGAGTACTATCAAATGTCACAAATTTGTTTTTGTATTTTCTACATAATTTTTTCAAGAAATCATATCATTTTTTGTACATATTTGCTATAATCTTCTTATCACGCTGATAGATTTTTCTATCAGCCTTTCATACGCATACAACCGATGAAATTCGTAAACTTATATATCAGGAGGACAAAACACATGAAAAAATTAACCGATTTTGCAAACATAGCACAATTACAGACCTACATCAAAGACTGGAACAGTCTGACAGGTCTTTCCGCTGCCATTACCGATCTGGACGGCAACTGTCTGACAACTGCGATTCCGGAATCCTGCAGTACTTACCATGCAGAAGATGCCTTAACAGAGCTTACCCTGGGAGAAGAATCCATCGGTTCCATGCTCTATGGCACTCCGGCAGATTATACGGATGATCCTTCAGTATCTGTCCAGATTCTTCACTCCCTGCTTACTCTGGCGATCAACAACCAGTATGAAACTTCTCAGTTAAATACCAGACTCCAGACCTACAAAGACAGTATTACTACTCTCTCTTCTCTGATCAATGCGATCATTGAAAAATCACATGCTCTGGATAAGATCGAATCCAAACAGCGTATGCTTGCACTGAACGCTTCCATTGAAGCAGCCAGAGCCGGCGAAGCAGGTAAGGGTTTTGCAGTTGTAGCGGATGAAGTCGGTAAACTGGCAAGTGTATCCGATGAGATCAACACCGCTATCAAGGATACGATGACAGATATGGCAGATCTCGTAGAAAAGATTTCCGCACCGGAGCATCCGGTTATCTGATCAATCGGTTATTTACCATAATAAATGCACAGACAGCGAATGATATGTGTCATTCGCTGTTTTTCTTTCCTTGTACATCTGTTTTCTATTTCAATCTTTCTACTCCATATCTGCGATCTTCAATACACTTCCACGTTGTCTCACGCTCAGGCTTCATAACTTTCAGATCAACTCTTTCCCATTCCATTTCACTGTCTCTCTTTTTCTATCCTGTTTCCTACAGCTTACTTTCATAGCAGAAAAACGGCTGTCCGAACATCTCGCATTCTCCTACTACCGGAAATTGAAATACTGCATAGGATCGCAGTGCTTTCTTATTCTCCTTGTTGACCAGAAAATGTACGCTTTGATAGCCGCGTTTTTTCAGCTCCTGCATGCCATATTTCAGCATTTCTCTTGCCATCCCTTTATTTTGCAAAGACGGATGCACCGCAAGCCTTGCCAGTTCACCGCCCGGCTGCAGGTCAGCTCGCCAGCAGGTGAGATTTTTGACCGCCTCATCTTCATCGATCGAAATAGATGCTACGATTTCACCATTCTCATCTTTCATCACAAAAAGGGCATCTCTTGCCAAGTCAAATTCTATCTCCTTCATGCCCGGATAATGATCGTCCCATGCACAATATTCTCTGCCAAGCTGCATCTGAAATAATGCCAGGATTTTCCCTTTATCCGCCACTTCTGCCTGCCCGATCCTATACTGAGCCCGATGACCTTCCACTCCCTGCTCCCCTATATGCACAAATCGTTCTGTATCCAGATTCGCTTTTGCACTGATCTCTGTTACAGTCAGCTTCAATACCGCAGTCCTTGGCAGCGCACTTTCATTATATGCAAAATGCTTTGTTTCTTCGTGCCTTGCCATGATCACTTCATCGACTGCCCTTTTCTTATCTTCTCCCTCTAAAAAAGTTACCGCTGCCTTTCCCATCACTGACAGATACCGCATGGTAACATCTTTCATTTCCGTAATGCAGTCCATATAAAGCGGCTTGTCCATTTCAAAGCTGCATACCGGATTTTGTGTGAGCAGCTCGTATCTTCTGCCTGCCATTGCCCCATGGACATACAGATAAAGCTGCTCTCCCTTTACTTCGTAAGCGAAATTCATTGGCACAATATAAGGGTAATCTCCGTCCGAAAGCCCCAAACGCACGATCTCACACTGCTCTACGATTTTCATGATCTCTGAAAAACCGGTCACTTCTCTGTCTTTTCTTCTCATCGTTGTTCTCCTTATAGCTGTTTCATCAGGTTCTTCACATATATCTCTGTTTTATCTAAATCTTCAGCGATTGCAGCAATTGTTTTTCCCTTTTGCAGCCATTTCGCGATCAATTCTTTTTCTTTTTCTATTTCTCCTTCTGTCCTGCCAATTTTTTCACCCTCGATTCTACCGAGCTTTTCGCCCTCAATTCTACCATGCTTCAATCCATCCTCATATTTCTGATCCAGTTTCATCTCAATCGTCATATAATTTTCCCTCCATTCATTATCATCTCTTATTATCTCAACCTGATCTTGAATGTTTTTTGTATAAATATCTGTCGGTTTACCAGTTTTAAAATAATCCAGAAGGTCTACTGTTTTCCTGCTGATCCCATCCCGGCTTCCATAAATATTTACGAAATAGGTCAATCTCTTATCTTCTAAAACAATTCCTTTATTTTCCTTGCAAATTGTTTGAAATGTATAAATACTTCTGTTATCTTTAAACGGATCAAAAGTACAAATAAATATCACAACCGAGTTCTTCAGATTTTTATATTTCTGCCCTGCACGGATTTGGTAGCTGTCCATCTCGCTGTGATAATAACGTGTCCTCAAATGTAAATCTGTTTCTTCTGTTGACTGCATCTCGATATCATAAACATTCCCCTGATTGTCTTTTGCATAAATATCAATCCGAATTCCTTTTCCAATTATTGTCGTTTTTATTGTTTTCTGTGGTTCAACGATTCCAATCTCAACAATATTGATCTGCAGGATACGCTGTAAAAGTTCCTTGCAGTACTCCGGATTCTTATACACTGTGCCAAACATCAAATCATTTGTAATACCAATTTCATTGAAATTAACTATTCTTGATTGTGTGGCTTCGTATAAAGTGTTCTTCTGTTTTTCTGTCATTTTGTCCTCCTCTTCGGGGAGGTTTACCATATCTGATCACATTAGAATCTATTTCTGATCCAGCCTAAAACCTCCCTGCTATTCGTTTGTTTGTGGAATTTAAGCAGTGAAGTTTCTTAGAATATTTCAGATAAATAGAAATGAGATGGCAGCCATCCCATATAAAATATGATTTTGACTTTCTGCTTGCAGTCAGTTTATCATAAATAGCTGCTAGAAACAACTTATATTTCATGTGCTCTTGCACATTCCGCCATGCTTTTCATGAAATACAAGAGCGCGAGACGGCGCACGAGGTCCGGTGGACCTCGGCTTTGCGCAGACCGAAGCCCACTTTATGTGGGCTGAGACCTCGAACCTGGCATGATTTTTAATTCATGCCATTGTGAAGAGCCCTTTCGGGCTCTTCTTACACGAAAAAAGGATATCCATAAAGGATATCCTTTTCGTGTAAAAAATAAGAGCGCGAGACGGGACTCGAACCCGCGGCCTCGACCTTGGCAAGGTCGCGCTCCACCAACTGAGCCACTCGCGCATATTGCCCTGCTTTTCAGCGGGCAAAATATATATTACATAATTCTTCCTGTCTTGTCAACTGTTTTTCCAGACATTTTCAAACTTTTTCAAACTTTTATACTGTAACCATTCAACCTCACTCGAAAAACCGCGTCCTACAATAGATCCCTATATCACCTTTTTGACTCAGACAACTACTCTGTTTCCATCCGGAGCATCCATCCTTCACGCTTAATATCCCGCTACCTTAGAGGCAAATTTCACCTTATAGATCCTTGTCAGTGACTGATCGATCCTCTCTTCTGTCAACTGTCCCTTCTTAACTGCATCCAGAATTCCATTATAAGACTTTGCGAAATTTTTTGTAGAAAGGATCATATCCGCACCTGCCTCGATCGCACCTACTGCCGCTTCTGCATACGTGTATTTCTGATAGATACAGGATTTGTCCATATAATCCGTAATAACAATACCGTCATAGCCCCACTCATCTCTGACAATATCCGTAATGATCTCCGGCGAAAGAGAAGCCGGCCGCTTATCGCCTCGGATCTTAGGCAGACTGACATGGGATATCATCAAAAATTTAGCTCCTGCATCGATTGCTTCCTGATACGGTGCATATTCCTCTTTCAGGTCGTCTCTCGTTCGCTGCGAAATGATCTGACCACCGTTTCCTTCCTGCGTTGCATCTCCATATCCCGGGAAATATTTTACACCGGCAAATATACTCTGATCTGTCAGACCTTTTACTACATTTCGTGCAAGCTCCGCATTTGTTGCCGCATCTTTGCCAAATCCTTTTTGCTCTGCAATACTGCCATCTTTTAAAGAAACATCTGCAAGAGGTGCAAAATCTACGTTAAATCCAAACTGTTTTAACTCACTGCCCAGAGAAATACCTGCACTGTATGCACCCGTATTTCCCAATGACTCTGCTATCTCCTTTTGTGAAGCGATCACATTTTCCGAAATACCGGATGTAATAAACGGGCTGTCTTCTCCGCCTTCATCACTGATACCGATAAACAGGGAATTTTGTGTAAATACCTGCAGGTTGGAAACCATTTCCGATAACCCCTCTGCACTTGCTATATTACCATCCTTCAGAACAATACCTCCGACCGGATACTGATTCAGCTTCTCACTGATGCTGCTGCCCACCTCTGTAACAGGGGTTTCAATTCCAAGCAGCTGCTCCGGTGTCACAAAGAAAAGTGCTGCAGCTTTCTGTTCTATAGACATTCCTGCGATCTGTGAAGCTACCATTTCCTCCAGAACAGCCTCTACATCCTCCTGATTTGCCGCATCAGTCTGGTCAGATGCCGTTTCGTCCGAACTGTCTGTATCTGTCACATCATCCTGTGCAACATCTGTTTCTTCCGGTGCATCTGTAGGCTCAGCTTCTGCCGTTTCCGCTTCTTCTGCCGTTTCCGCTTCTTCTGCCTTCTGTGCTGCCAACTCTTCCTCTTTCTTTGCTTCAGCCAATGCTGCGGCCGTTTCCTTTTCTGCTGCCTGCTGTTCCAGCATAGCCTGCTTTGCCGCCTCCTGCTTCTGTGCATGATTAGAAGAAATGGTATGTACAAGTGCTGCAATCCCGATGCCAAGCACCAGACAGACTGCTGCTGCAATGCCACCCAATACCAGCAATGCGTGTTTTCTTTCTTTTTGTCTTCTTTTCTTTCTGATCTCTTCCCGACTCAATCCACCAGATTCAAATTCCACTGTACAAACCTCCCATCCGGAACTGATAAGATATATGTATTGTTTATCTTATCACAAAAGCTTAGCGGGTATCAATCCTTTTCGACTGATACCCGCTAAATAACTGCTTGATCCATTGGATCTACCTCCGTATTCTGTTGTAACTCTTTCCATTTTCCTTTGTACTGATTGTACTGCAGCAGGTTGATCTCACTTTATCATTTGTCCGTTGCTGCCTCTCTTACTGTACTCGATTACGACTTCTTTTCTTCCTGTACAAATCAGATAAATTATTTTATCTTTTGTACTTTACTTATGTTTCTGGTGGATTGTACCTCTCTTTCTATAGATTTTGTAGCATCTATGTGAATTTCTTTTGTATGATTTAATTATATATACCGCGCACCATTTTGTCAACACATTTTTACATTTTTCTTTATATTTTTTTATTTTTCATCTATATTTTCTTTTTTCATTGTTTATTATTTGGTTTTCGTCTTACTTTTGTTGAATTTGTTAAAAATTTGTGTATTTTCAGTCTTTTTCAAGAAAAACCCCATTTTGTTTTTACACATTTCTGTATATAATGCTGGTACACCATTGTAAAAATTGATAAAATGATGTCAGAGCTAAAAGCCCGGCTTTGATACCTGCGAATTGTTCCGTGCTACACACCCCTACAATTCCAGCATCATACCATTTCAAAAAGAAAGGAGCATCTTTATGTCATTTGTAACTGATGCTTTTGCACTGAAGGCAAAAAGTATTATAAAAAACCTGGAGAAAAGAAATATGGAGGGATTCTACTGTGAAAACAGTCAGGCACTTCTTGATACAATCCTTCCGATGATTGAAAACAATTCTTCCATTGCATGGGGAGGATCTCAGACGCTGAACGAATGTGGACTTATGGATGCGTTGCAGCAGTCAGGCAGTTATACAATGATCGACCGTACAACTGCAAAATCACCGGAAGAAGCCCGGCAGATTTTTGCAAAATCCGTTCTGGCTGATTATTATCTGATGAGCACAAATGCAATCACCTTAGATGGTGAGCTGATCAATATTGATGGTAATGGTAATCGTGTTGCCTGCCTGATCCAGGGACCGAAACAGGTATTTATCATTGCAGGCATGAATAAAGTTGTTACAGATATCGGTACCGGTCTTTCCCGTGTACAAAATATCGCCACCCCGCCAAATACACTTCGTCTCAATAAAAAAACGCCCTGCACCATTACAGGCAGCTGCGCAAACTGTCTTTCACCGGACTGTATCTGCAACCAGATCGTTATCACCAGGAGAAGCGGTCATGTCGATCGCATCAAGGTCTTTTTAGTTGGAGAAAATTTAGGATTTTAAACAGGATCTACATACAATCAGGACAAATCCGTTGTCCTCTTGAAAAGTGTCATGCGAAATGATTATCTCCCCCCTAATGTTTTCAGACGTGCCAGCAGACTTTTAGATATGTAAAGAAAACCCTGATTATCTTTAGATGTGTTTGAAAAATTACCGAACCGGCGAGAATTCAGACTTCGAAGACTGGAGACCACATGATTCATCCTGAAAGATGTATTTCTATGAAAACAAGTCAAGCGATCCGCTTGCCCTAGGTCAGTATAACGGAGAATGTGCTAAAATGCAACAATTTCTTTGCATTTTGGCACATTTTGCACACTTCTTTACTAAGGTTTTCATGTAATTCCCGTTTTTTATCCCCAGCAGCTTCTTTGCCTCTGCTTTTGTCATCTTTTGAGGCGCCATAAGTTTCTTATTTCTGAGCACGAAACAGAAATGCCATACAGCCGCAGTCACGCTATCGACTGCTTACTGCATGGCATTTCTGTTTTCCAGGCCTCTTTACCAACGCAAAATGTGGATGTCGGCAGTATATGCCGCGAAAAATACCTGACACCAAGGAAAACGTTAGACCTTTTGACTCTGGCATCCTATTACATAAAAATGCGCCAGAACCGATATAAACGGAACTGGCGCCCTTTTCCTCAGAAGATTTTCAACTTCAAAAAATGCAACATCCTGCACCTCTTCTGCTTCCCGCGCCTGATCTGTTTCTGGTTCCTGATCCGATGCTTCTTCCTGATCCGCATTAATTTCCGTCACTGCGACTTCCGGCACTTCTTCCGCTTTACAAGGACACAGTTACCAGGTACCATTGCAGCAGAAAGTAATAATGCTATTACTCTGTTTTTCATTTTTCCTCCTTTTCCCGCCAGACAGCCTTTTATATTCTTATAATTTTCGCTCCTTTCCCCCGTTTTACAGCTATCTGGGCACAAGTTTTTCTTTATGACACCACGTCATATAAAAGATCTGTCATCTGATTTTTGTATACAAAAAAACATGCGATACCTGATGTATGCATGTTATTGAAATAACCACAATTTCATCTCATTACAAAATGAGATAATTGTTTTATTATACCATTTAAAACTTGTACTACTTTTCCCATACATAAGATTATCCCCTGTCCCCTGATCTGAACCAATCAATTCATGACACAAGTATATTATATGCCATTCAAAACAGATGGTTTATGGCAAAAATAACATCTTTTTGGCAAAAAAACATCACGATATTCTCGTGATGTTTTTTTCGTGTCATATTTTGCATTTTTTACGGCAAATAATGCATATTATTAATCATTTCTTATAATAACGGATATTTCTCTGTTAATTTCTTTACGATTGCTGCAGCTTCCGGTACTTTCTCCTCGCCGCCTTTGATCACAAGTGCGATTGCTTCTGCGATCTGATCCATATCCTCTGTATTCATGCCACGGGATGTTACGGCAGGTGTTCCTAAACGGATACCGCTTGTGACAAACGGAGACTGCGGATCATTCGGGATCGTATTCTTATTGGCAGTGATGTGCGCCTGATCCAGCAGCTTTTCAATTGCTTTACCGGTCAGTCCGTAATTTGTCAGGTCGATCAGCATCAGATGATTGTCTGTACCACCGGATACGATCTTGATATCTCTGTCCATCAGTCCCTTGCAAAGTGCCTGTGCATTATCAACGACCGCTTTTCCGTATGCTTTGAAATCATCGGAAAGAGCTTCCTTGAAGCAGACTGCTTTTGCTGCGATCACATGCATCAGAGGACCGCCCTGGATACCAGGGAAAATTGCCTTGTTGAAATTATATTTATCTGCTGCTTCCTGATTGCAGAGGATCATACCGCCACGTGGTCCGCGCAGTGTCTTATGTGTTGTCGTTGTTACAACATCTGCGTATGGGATCGGGCTTTCATGCATGCCTGTTGCAACCAGACCTGCAATATGTGCCATATCTACCATAAGTACAGCACCGACTTCATCGGCGATCTCACGGAATTTCTTAAAATCGATCTTACGTGCATAAGCAGAAGCTCCTGCAACGATCATCTTTGGCTTACATTCCAATGCGATCTCTCTTACCTTATCATAATCGATAAAGCCTTCATCATTAACGCCATATGGTACACAGTGGAAGTATTTACCGGACATATTCACCGGTGATCCGTGCGATAAATGTCCGCCGTGGTCTAAGTTCATACCCATAAAGGTATCACCCGGCTGCATAACAGCAAAGAATACTGCCATATTTGCCTGTGCACCGGAATGCGGCTGTACATTGACATAATCGCATCCAAACAGTTCTTTTGCTCTTTCTCTGGCAAGATTTTCCACAACATCAACACATTCACACCCGCCATAATAGCGTTTGCCCGGATATCCCTCTGCATATTTATTTGTCAGCGGGGATCCCATTGCTGCCATAACTGCCTTACTTACCCAGTTCTCTGAGGCGATCAGTTCGATATGATCATTCTGTCTGTTCTGCTCTGCTACAATTGCCTCTGCAATTTCAGGGTCTACATTTCTTACTTCGTCTAGTGAATACATGTCCTCTCCTCCTGATTATCTTTCTGTTTTGAACTCGCTTTTTGCTCCGTCGCAGTCAGTATAGCATATTTTCTCATATATGAAAATATGAAATATCACAAGGAAATCTGGTAGTTGCCCACACTTTCCCTCCCTGCACGTTTATATTTTCCTGTCCAAATCATTAAATTTCCCTTATTTTTTCTCAATAAGTATAGAACGTATTTTTACTTTATGATAGACTGATACGATACAGGCAGGTATGTAATTGTATTCTGTCAGCTACATAAGAGGAGGCATGCAGAATGTACCATATCATTGTGAATCCCAGTGCCAAAACGGGACTTGGCAGGGCAAAATGGCGCGAACTGAAAAAAATACTGGACGCAGAAAAAATCACTTACATTGTACATTTTACAAAATCGGCGCAGGATACCTGCCGCTATACACGTTCTATTACTGACCCGTGTCTTTATAAATATAATGCCGTTCCCAATCAAATACTTGTCCTTGGCGGCGACGGCACTTTAAACTGTGTCATCAACAGTATTCTGGATCCGGATCACACTTTTGTTACTTATCTGCCGGCCGGTACAAGTAATGATTTTGCCAGAGCGCTCCATATCAGCGATCTTCCGGAAGATGCCATGCGCACGATCAGAAGAAGATCCAAAGCTGCAACAGATCTCGGTGTTGTCCGCTGTGGGCACAAAAAAAGAAAATTTGCTGTCAGCTCCGGTATAGGATATGATGCTTCCATCTGCGAGGAAGCATTACGTTCACCTGCCAAAAAAGTATTGAACCGTCTTGGGCTCGGTAAACTGACTTATGTCAGCATTGCCTTAAAGCAGCTGCTTCTTTTAAAACCGGTTTCCTGCGATCTGTATCTGGACGATAAACCGCCGGTGCATTTTCATCACTTTATGTTTGCGACCATGATGCAGCAGCCTTATGAAGGCGGCGGCTTCAAGTTCTGTCCAAAGGCAGATGCAACAGATGGTATGCTTGATATCTGTGTTGCCGGCAATGTTTCCAAGTTCCGTGTTCTTCTGCTGATTCCACTTGCAATCTTTGGCGGACATGTCGGACATCGAGGAATCCATTCTTACCGCGCAAAAACCGTCCGCATCGTCACCTCCAGACCACTCTGTATCCATACAGACGGAGAGATTGTAGGACATTATAAAGAACTGACCGCCACAACAGACGGAAAGCTGCTTTATTACCAATAAACAATCCTGTCTTTACAGACTTTTTTGAAAGGGAGATTTTCATGAACCGCATTATTTCATTTTGCAAACAATATAAACATGCACTGCTTCCCATCCTGTATGCACCTGTGTATCTGCTCATCTTTTTCTATCTGGAAAAAAAACCTGTTTCGCAGATCCATGTTATTGAAATGGGCATCGACCGCAAGATCCCGTTCTGCGAATACTTTGTGATCCCGTACTATCTCTGGTTTCTTTATGTAGCAGCTACGGTCGTTACTTTTGTTTTTCTGGAGCGGAAGGATTATTATAAGCTTTGTCTCACACTCGGGGTTGGCATGACTTTGTTCTTGATCGTATCCTATGTCTATCCAAACGGTCTCCAGCTCCGACCGACTGCCTTTGCACGTGATAATTTCTGTGTATCACTGGTCAAGGCAATGTATGCGACAGATACACCGACCAATGTATTTCCAAGCATCCACTGCTTTAACTCCATGGCATGCAATGCAGCGATCTGTCACAACAAAAAAATCGGAGCCATCCGACCGATCCGATATGGCTCCATACTGCTCTCTACTGCTATTATATTGTCAACACTCTTCATCAAACAGCACTCCATGTTTGATGTACTGACTGCATTTGCGCTATTCGTCATTCTGTATATTCCTGTTTATCTGCTTCCCGCAAGATCACAGGCACCTAAATATCATACAGATTCAGAGCTTAGTTAAATTTCATTACCTTTTGCGCAAGCCTGTATAAAAACTCCGAAATTCTTCTTCCGCTTCTGCCGGGCAGATTCATGGTATTTCCCAAAAGTCCGTACCGCAGACGAAGAAAGACTTTCGGATTTTTTTGATGGATGTATGCCCAGAGTTCCTCTTTTTTCTCAATGGCTTCCTCTGTCCGTGCACGGATCAGCATAATGGAAGACACCGTCGTAATGATATCCAGATACTTTACCATATAATTATAGGTTTTTCTGTTGGTGATCTTGGCTGTTGTCAGATAATCAACCATCAGCTTGTTAACCTTGATCTGCTGGTCAACTCTGCCGATCATAACCTTCTCATTGACAGACTGATCTGCCCGTCCTATATAATATCTGTAAAAATTGGTATCAATATAGTAAATCTTCTTCACATACGGAAGCGGATTAAATGCGAAAATATTATCCACATAGAAGGTGTGCTCCGGAAGCTCCAGTCCACAGTCATGCAGCAGCTTTGTACGATAAATAATGGAATGCATCAGAATGTACTGTGTTTTATTAAAATGTCTGACCTGATCCCATGTAAAGATTTCATTTTTCGGCAGTGCATGGCGGAAGGAAACAACCTTTTTCCGCTTTTCGCCCTGCTTTTCATACACATAGTTTGCCAGAAGCATATCTATCTGCTGCCCGCTTGCGACCAGTTCTCTGAGCGCCTGCAGTATCTCATAATAGGATTCCTCTTTGACCCAGTCATCACTATCCACCACCTTGAAAAACAGGCCTGTTGCACCAGCAATACCGGCATTGACGGCAGATCCATGCCCGCCGTTTTGCTTATGGATCACCTTGACGATCGCCGGGTATTTCTGCGCATAGGCATCTGCCATTTCAGCTGTGCGGTCGGTAGAACCGTCATCTACGATCAGGATCTCAACATCTTCTCCCCCTACGAGCAGGGACTCCATACATCTATCCAGATAATCCTGCGAGTTGTAACAGGGTACTGTTATTGTTAAAAGTTTCATACCGTTTTCCCTTCGTATTTTTGTCTATTTTATCTCAAAAAATGTGCATTGCCTAGTACAATATTGAGCCCATCCGTATAGGCTCTGAATGCACTTGGTATCGGATAGACAGCTTCTATCTCCTGAGGCAGGATCAGATGATAATTCTCCTGCTGCCGCTCCTGTGGCCATGCTGCCGCCACACGGATGAGCCAGCCCTGCATATGCCATTCCTTATGTGTAAATATGTGTACGCTGTCCTGCATCCGCTCCAGATATAACGGCTCATATCCCAGCTCTTGTACCTGCTGTTTCACTTCTTCGTCTGACAGCCAGCCTTCCGCATTCGGAAATTCATACAAGCCTGCCAGAAGCCCCGTCTTTCCTCTTTTATGGATCAGGATCCGGTCACCGTCACAAAGCAGGAATACCGTCTTTTTCTCTTTCTTCCGCGACTTCTTCGGTGCTTTATACGGTATTTCCTTCAGCCGTTCTTCTTTTCTTGCTACGCATCTGTCCTGCCATGGGCAGCTTTCACATTTCGGCATTCCGTTTGGCAGGCAGACCGTCGCACCAAGCTCCATCATTGCCTGATTCACATCACCCGGTCTGTCCTTTGGCATAATACGCACAAGTGCTTCTTCTGTTTTCTTTTTAAACCGCGGATCCAGAATATCCGAATCATCCCCATACAGTCTGGTAAGAATCCGCAGCACATTCCCATCTACCGCAGGAAGCGGAATCTGAAACGCAATAGAAGCGATCGCTCCCATCGTATAACTGCCGATTCCCGGCAAAGCAAGGATTTCCTTTGCATCAGCCGGCATTTCCCCTCCATATCTCTCTACCAGGATCTGTGCAGCCTTCTGCATATTCCGTACACGATTATAATATCCGAGTCCTTCCCAGAGCTTCAGAAGATAGGATTCTTCTGCACCTGCAAGATCCCGTACAGTCGGCAGTGCCTGCAGAAACCTGTCATAATATGGTTTTACCGCCTCTACTCTTGTCTGCTGCAGCATGATCTCAGACACCCAGATGTTGTAAGGATCTTTTGTCCCACGCCAGGGCAGGATCCGTTTAGCCTCATCATACCACGCAAGAAGCGGTGGAATAATTTCTGTTTCAATCCGGTATTCCTTCATCAGCGCAGCCTTACCCGTTCAAACTTTTCTTTCATTAAAAGACAATTCTTCAGTTCCATGTAGCGCTGCTCCAGATCGCCCGGTTCGATCTCCACATCAATGGCAACTGCCATCGTGTTGATCATATCATCCGTGATACGGTCATGCATAGATGACAGTATATTCAGCCTGTCTTCATAGGAATGCGACTCCAGAAAAGCCAGCACGGAAGGATCCAGTGCAGCATATGCTTTATTTTCTTCATCCATTTCTTCCTTTGCGAGCTCCGTCAGGACCTTATCCGAAACAACAGAAGTGCTGGCGCTTTCTTCTGTTTCCGTCACACCTGCATCTTCTTTTTTCTCTACCTTTTCAAAACGGTATTTCTGCGCTGCATCCGGATATTTAGTATGATCCGTCTCACTCAGGAACATGGCAAGCGGTCTGACATATACTGCATAATCTCCGTACAGTGCCTGATATACTACGACGCGCTCCTTTGTCTCGGAATCGGTTGCCAGCATAAGCACCTGATACTTGTTTCCTTTAAAATGTTTATAAATTTCAAACGGCTTCGGGTCTTCTCTCAAATCTGTCACTCCTTATCAGCTTTTTTCTGTATCAAGTATAACGCACATCCAACCTTTTGTCATGTATTTTAGATCCTGTCTCCAAACTATTCTGTGGTAATTCCTGTCAGTCTGATCTCAAGCCCGATCTGAGGGTTCTGCGCACCGAAAAATTCTGTTGTAAGTGCTTCCTTCAGCTCATTTCTCTCTTTTTCAGTCATGACCGCAAAATGTGCATTATGTATTTCAAGCTGATAAGTACGTCCATCCGCCTCCACAACTCTTGTCATCGTAATACCGCTGTCATAGCATCCGTATGCATCCAGGATTTTGCGGCAATCTTTCCGGTATTGCTTTTCCTGTTCCTGATAATAGGCTGTGTTTGTGAAAGCAGCATCTGCTTCCCTGCTCTGCACATGAATGGAAAATAAGAGCGAAAGCACCACCACACAAAGTACAGCGATCATCATCGTTTCTATTCCGTTTTTCATTTTACTTTCTTTTGTATGTCTCATTTTATAAACCCTCCGTTTGCCTGTGATGGTTCTATTGTACTTATATAAAGTCCCATTTATGTCTCTGTTTCAGTTTTCTGTACAAATCATTTACCGTTTTTCTCTTTCCGCTTTGGCTTTTCCTTCCTGTTACGAATGAGCCGGCTCTATCGTTCTTCGCAGTCCGGCTGATTTTGTACTATTTGTACATTTACATTTATAACGGGAAGTGCTATTTTTAATGCGTTTGCTGTATCGCGGCAGACGTATTTTTTGAACTTATGAGGAGAATGAAAATGAATAAGGAAAAACTCAAACCCAAGCTTTTCAGTGTGATGAAAACTTACACGAAAGAACAATTTCTGAAAGACGTTGTGGCAGGTATTATCGTTGCGATCATTGCACTTCCCCTGTCTATCGCGCTTGCCCTTGCTTCCGGTGTCGGTCCGGAGGAAGGTATCTACACAGCCATTATCGCAGGCTTTCTGATCTCGTTTTTAGGCGGAAGCCGTGTCCAGATCGCCGGACCTACCGCAGCCTTTGCAACGATCGTTGCGGGGATCGTCGCCAAAAACGGAATGGATGGTCTTGTTGTCGCTACCCTGATCGCAGGCGTTCTGCTGATCCTAATGGGTGTATTCAGACTTGGCAGTCTGATCCGTTTTATCCCATTTACCATTACAACCGGATTTACGGCAGGTATTGCTGTCACGATCGTGATTGGGCAGTTAAAGGACTTTTTCGGTCTGACCTATGCTGCAGATGTAAAGCCGATCGAGACAGTCGATAAGATGAAAGCTGTCTGCCGTTATTTCAACACGATCAATATGCAGGCACTGCTCGTCGGTCTGATCTGCCTTGCGATCCTGATCCTCTGGCCGCTCGTATCCGAAAAGATCCCGGGCTCTCTGATCGCTGTTATCGTCGGTATCGTACTGGTAAAATGCCTGCATATGAAGGTAAATACGATCGGCGATCTGTATACGATCAGCTCAAGTCTTCCACATTTCCGTTTCCCACATTTAAGCCTTGCCATTATCCAAAGTGAAATGTCAGACGGATTTACGATCGCGATCCTTGCAGCCATTGAATCACTTTTGTCCTGCGTTGTCGCTGACAGTATGATCAATTCCAAGCACCGCTCCAATATGGAGCTGATCGCACAGGGTGTCGGTAATATCGGCTCTGTTTTATTCGGCGGTATCCCTGCTACAGGTGCCATTGCCAGAACGGCTGCCAACATCAAGAACGGCGGACGTACCCCGATCGCCGGTATGGTACATTCCGTTGTACTTCTGCTCGTACTTGTTGTACTGATGCCTTATGCAGCCCTCATCCCCATGCCTGCCATTGCAGCGATCCTGTTCATGGTTGCTTACAATATGTGTGGCTGGCGTACCTTTGTCCATCTATGCAAAACAGCACCTAAGAGTGATATCATCGTCCTGACCGCTACTTTTGTACTGACAGTCGTATTTGATCTGGTTGTTGCCATCGAAATCGGTATGATCGCAGCCTGCCTGCTCTTCATCAAGCGTATGAGCGAAGAAGCCGAAGTAAAAGGATGGGTTTACTATGACGAAAAAGAAGAAGATCCGGATTCCATCGATCACAAGACAGTACCGCATCAGGTGCGTGTCTATGAGATCTCCGGTCCGATGTTCTTCGGTGTTGCGGAACGTATCGCCGAGATCACGTTAAAGGACTTCACCAAATGTCTTGTTATCCGTATGCGCGGCGTTCCGGCACTTGATGCAACTGCAATGCGTTCCCTGGAACAGCTTTACGACCGCTGTCAGAAAAGTGGTGTACAGCTTGTTTTCTCCCATGTCAACGAACAGCCGCTGAGAACAATGGAAAAAGACGGTTTTATCGAAGAAGTCGGAAAAGAAAACTTCTGTGCCCATATCGATGATGCACTCAAAAGAGCTGCACAGATTGCAGCCTCAAACTAACTTTTCCATAAGAATATTTCATTGTATTTTGTATACATTGTGCTAAAATGTATATATAAACGTCATTTTGTCAAAAAGGAGAATTTCATATGGTAAAAGGCAAGGGGAAACAGATCTGCATGATCCTGGCACTTATCGGACTGCTCACAGGCTGTGGCAGTCAAAGCAAGGTTCCGGATGATTATGCGACCAATGAAGGCTATCAGACCGAAAAGGCAGATGCCAAAGCTGACACGGAAACAAATACGGCAGAAACAACCGCGGCTGCTGCAGGCATTGCAAAAGAAGACATCAAAGTCGGGGTTCTGTACATATCCGATCCCGCCGAAGGAAGCGGCTATTCCTACACGCATGATCTTGGCATTCAGGGAATGCAGGAAAATCTCGGGCTGTCCTCCGATCAGATTGTGCGCAAGATCGTAGACGACAGTGATGCACAGGCAACTGAGGCATCCATCAGGGAATGCATTGATGAGGGCTGCAATGTCATCTTTTCAACAAGCTGGGGATATATGGAAACAACCGCTGCCATGGCAGAGGAATATCCCGATATCTATTTTTCACACGGTACAGGTTACATGTCCAACGGCAAAAACTTCAATAATTATTTCGGCCGTATCTATCAGGCACGTTATTTAAGCGGTATTGTCGCCGGTATGAATACAAAGAGCAACCTGATCGGTTATGTCGCTGCACAGGACTCATCCAATTCAGAGGTAACGGGCGGTATCGATGCATTTGCGATCGGTGTTGCCAGTGTTAATCCTGATGCAAAGATCAATGTCATCATAACAAACAGCTGGTATGATCCGGAAAAAGAAGAAGCTGCTTCAAGACAGCTGCTGGACATGGGCTGTGATGTCATGGCACAGCACTGCGATACAGCTTATCCGCAGACGCTGGCACAGGAACGCGGTGTTTACGGTATCGGCTATAATTCAGATATGAGCAAAGAAACGCCGGATTCCTGCCTGACAAGTGTCATCTGGAACTGGAGTGCTTACTATACCTCCGCTGTCAAAAGTATTATCGATGGCAGCTGGGATGGCAGCAACTACTACGGCGGTATGGCAGAAGGACTTGTGGGAATCACAAATCTGGCTTCCTTTGCCGCAGAGGGAACACAGGAAAAAGTCGATGAAGCAACTGCTGCGATCTTAAGCGGACAGAGCAATGTGTTTGACGGCGTTATGACAACAAATACCGGAGAAACGATCGGTCAGGAAGGCTCCACCTTAGACGACGCCACGATCACCGGCGAAATCAACTGGTACTATCACAATGTCGTGATCGTTGAATAAGGAGGGGAATCCATGAAACTGACAATCCGAAAAAAAATTTTACTTTGTTCCTTACTTCCGCTTCTGCTTCTGGGACTGATCATCATTGCACTGGCTTCTACCATTGTCAAGCAGTCGATCATCGATCAGGTGGAAAACTCCCTGAAAGGAACGGCTATTGCCACACAGGCGGCTTACGACCAGAATGCAGGCTCTTATCTACAAGCTGAAAACGGCGATATCTGGAAGGGCAGCTACAATATTTCCCAGTCCGAGACGCTGGTGGATACGATCAAAAAAGAATCCGGTATGGATGTTACTTTCTTCTACGGAACAGAACGTATCATGACATCCGCTTTGGATAAAAACGGGGATAGGATCTTAGGCAGCCCTGCAGGTGATGTTGTGTCGGAAAAGGTTCTGAAAAAAGGCGAAGGCTATTTCAGCGACAATATTTCCATGGATGGCACGATCTATTACGGCTATTACACACCGGTCTATCAAAAGGATGATACTTCCGCTCCGATCGGTATGGTGTTTGCCGGCATTGAAAAGCAGCCGACTTATCACAGCATCCTCAATATTTTAAATACGATCATTGTCATCGTCATCATTGCCATTGTATTTTGTACGATCATCGTACAGGTGAGTGCCACTTCCATGACAAGGGCGCTCAACCGCAGTATCGCATGTGTAAAAGAGGTATCCGCGGGTAACCTTGCAGTAACTTTCGATCAGAAAACACTCTCCCGCTCCGATGAGATCGGCGATCTGACAAAGGCGGTGCAGATGCTGCAGACAGAGCTTTTAAATATCATTCAGGGTATCAAAGAAACAACTGATACCTTGGTTGCTTCCTCCGATACATTAGAGCAGACCTCTCATCAGACCTACACCACGATCCATACAGTACAGCAGACCGTTTCCGATATCACAGATGGCGCCAATACACAGGCAGGCGGTGCAAAGAACGCCTCTGCAAGCGCACAGCACATGGGAAATCTCATCATTGAGACCGGAAAAGAAGCCGATGAACTGAATGACAGCGCAGACTCCATGAAGCTGTCCAGTGATAAGGCAGCACAGACGATCGAGGCACTGAAAGAGATCAGTGAGAAGGTAAAAGAAGCGATTTCCGTTATTTCCGAGCAGACAACCCAGACAAATGAATCTGCACAGAATATCCGGAAGGCTTCCCAGTTTATTTCCGAAATCGCATCCGAAACCAATCTGCTCTCCCTAAATGCGAGCATTGAGGCGGCAAGAGCCGGAGAAGCAGGCAAAGGCTTTGCGGTTGTTGCGTCCCAGATCCAGAATCTGGCGGAGCAGTCCAATACAGCTAGCGGCAATATTGAAAAGATCGTCAGCACACTGATCGACAATTCCGAGAAGGTAGTCGACACCATGACGCAGACACAGGATATCATCAGCCGGCAGAATGAACATATCGACAGCACGGAACATACGGTAAACGGTGTCATCAATGAACTGGAGACATCTATCACAAAGATCCGCAGCATCGAGCAGAAAGCCAAGGAACTGGAGCAGGCAAGAGGTGAGATCATCGAAGCTATCGATTCCCTCTCTGTGATCGCCCAGCAGAATGTGGATGGGACAGCCCAGACCAGTGCCGCGATCACCGAAATGGCTGACAGCTTCCAGGTTATCGAAGATTCTACGGAAAATCTGCGAAGTACAGCAGATATGCTGGCACAGAACATCAGTAATTTTGTTCTGCCGGATACAGAAAACTAAAAACACGCCCACTGTAAATACAGTGGGCGTGTTTTATTATGGCTGAATCAGCCTCTCATTTGTTATTGTAAAGTATACCCATTATCTCAGCTTCTGTTCGATCTCATTTTCGATCTTCTCTACGAACTCATCAACAGGCATTGTTGTTGTTTCAGCCTGTCCGTGCAGTCTGTAAGAAACAGTCTGATTTTCCATTTCGTTAAAGCCAATCACCAAAAGGTACGGAACCTTTTCAATCTGTCCTTCACGCATACGATAGCCAAGCTTTTCGGATCTGTCATCCAGCTCTACTCTCACATACTTGTCATCCAGTTTTTCCTGAACAGATTTTGCATAAGCCATCAGCTCTTCATTGTCTGTCTTAACAGGCATGATCCTTACCTGTACAGGTGCCAGCCATGTCGGCAGGTTACCCTTTGTTTCCTCTAAGATATATGCCATGAATCTGTCAAGAGATCCGAGGATCGCTCTGTGCAGTACAACCGGTGTCTTCTTCTCTCCATCTTTGTCAATATAAGACAGATTAAACTTAGCCGGCAGACAGAAGTCAAGCTGACAGGTAGAAAGCGTATATTCATTACCGACAGCAGGCTTTACGTTAACATCCAGCTTCGGACCGTAGAAAGCAGCTTCACCGATCTCCTCTGTATATTCGATACCGATGCTCTTCATAACATCACGCAGGGCATTCTCTGCTGTATTCCACATTTCATCATCATCATGATATTTCTCTTTGTTCTCCGGATCACGCAGGGACAGTACACAACGGTAATCTGTAATACCGAAATCCTTGTATGTGCTGAAGATCAGGTCTACTACTCTTGTAAACTCTTCCTTGATCTGTTCCGGTGTTACAAACAGATGGGCATCATTCTGGCAGAAATGTCTGCCTCTTTCAATACCCTTTAATGTACCGCTTGCTTCAAAACGGAAGTCATGTGCGATCTCACCGATACGGATCGGCAGATCTTTATAGGAATGCATTCTGTTTGCATAGATCATCATATGATGCGGGCAGTTCATCGGACGGAGCACAAAGGATTCTCCTTCCACTTCCATCGCCGGGAACATATTCTCCTTGTAGTGATCCCAGTGACCGGATGTCTTATACAGATTGACTGTTCCGACACATGGTGTCATAACATGCAGATAACCAAGCTTTCTTTCTTTTTCTTTGATATAATTTTCAAGCTCCTGCCAGATCGTATAGCCCTTTGGTAAAAACATCGGTAAGCCACGGCCAACCAGATCGTCTACCATGAACAGGTTCATGTCTTTACCGATCTTTCTGTGGTCTCTTTCTTTGGCTTCCTCTAACAGTCTTAAATGATCTTCCAGTTCTTCCGGTGTCGGGAAACATACACCGTAAATTCTCTGCAACACCTTGTTCTTACTGTCGCCCTTCCAGTAAGCACCGGAATGTCTGATCAGCTTAAAGTTGCGGCAAAGCTTTACATTTTCTACGTGCGGTCCACGGCAGAGATCCGTGAAATCCCCCTGCTCATAGCATGTGATATTTCCGTCTTCCAGACCGTCGATCAGATCCAGCTTGTACTCATCATCCTTGAACATTTCCTTTGCTTCTTCTTTGGAGATTTCCTTACGGACGATTCTCTTACCGGATTTGCAGACCTTTTTCATTTCCTTTTCGATCTTCTCGATATCTTCATCGCGGATGACAGCATCTCCAAGATCCACATCATAGTAGAAGCCCTCTGCTACAACAGGTCCTACCCAGAATTTTGCCTGTGGATACAAATGCTTGATCGCCTGTGCCATCACATGGGCACAGGAATGGTTAAGTGTCTTCAGCTCTTCGTTTTCTTTAAAGTTTACCATTTTCGTTTCCTTTCCTGATCCTGAACCGTATGCTTTGCTGTCGCTTGGTTTCTTTCCTCTTTCAGACTCGAAAATCCTGCCAGCTTCGCTGTCAGCCGTGCTTCGCACTTATGATTTTCTCGTTGTACGCTCGGCGAAACCAAATGCCAGCTTCGCCGTCGCTTGGTTTCTTTCCTCGCTACAAATAAACACCCTTTGATACGCATACACGCATCTAAGGGTGCTCTCACACGGTTCCACCTTATTTTTTACTCTTTGCTTATAACGCAGCTACACGGTGACGCTTCGGCGACTGCCTTCTGCGCACAGCTCAGGAGTGGTCTTCATACAGGCTCTGCATAAGCAGCTTCCAGCATCTGCTGCTCTCTCTGAATACGTCCTCTGCACTACTCTCTCCGTCATTGCTTTTCCATTTCAAATGCATTTTACCACGCAGGAAATGTTTTCACAATAGGCTTTTTTATCTTTTTTCTGTTATAATATAGAAAAATATGACAGAAGGAGATAAGACATGAAAAAATTTTTTAATGAATTCAAAGCATTCATCAGTCGTGGCAATGTCATGGACATGGCAGTCGGTATTATCATCGGCGGCGCATTCACCAGCATCGTATCTTCTTTAGTGGAAGATATCATCACACCGATCTTAGGACTTTTCGGAGGCATGAATTTCGACAAGCTGTCCTGGAACATCCTTGGAGAAGTTACCTTAAACTATGGTAAATTCCTGACAGCGATCATCAACTTCCTGATCATGGCATTTGTTGTATTTGTGATCGTCAAAGCGATCAACACCGCTTCCGCCAGACTTGCCGCTTTAGAAAAGAAGCCGGAAGAAGCCAAGACAACCAAGATCTGTCCGATGTGCAGAGCCGAAATTTCCATTGAAGCCTGTCGTTGTCCGCAGTGTACTTCTGTTTTAGATGAAACTGAAATGCAGAAACGCAGCGTTCAATAATTCCCTTCATAAATATAGAAAGTCTCAGTTCGTTTATCTGTACTGAGGCTTTTTATTTACAAATTCTATACAATCATGCTTCCCAGATCCTTTGAACCGGGATTCTGATCTCTGTGACAAATTTTTCGGGATCATCCGTCAGGCCATTATCGATCAGCGTGATCTCCCGCGAAAACCCGGTTGCTACCAGCTTATGTTCCTTCATATAGGCAATCAGCTTTTCATAGTGGATCGGTGCTTCCTTATGACTGCCACGGAACCGTATCATCACACAATCCATTTCCGGGAATTCTTCCGTCTCCCCTTCATAAGCATCTTCCTCATCCAGCAGCAAAAATACCCGTTCATAATCTGAAAAGCTGCCTTTTGCAAGGCTTTCCTCTGTGATCCCCACACCGACTTTTCCCAGAAAGACCAGTGTTTCCTTCTGGTTTTCTTCCAGCCTGCGGATCGAATACTCCAGATCCAGATAGGAGCTTAGCTGCAGCTTATCGCGAATCCAGGCAAGCCTTCCTGCCGGTATTTTATCTATTGTGATCTCTTCCAGTGTTGCCTGCAACGCTTCATTTAACCGTTCCAGACGGTGATCGATCTTACGCTCTGCATGCTCCAGCTCCCGTTTCTTTTCCCGGATCATTTCTTTTTGCCAGAGCAGTTTTTCGCGCATCACATCCACATCCCTGTTCTGTAGGAAATCGGCAATCTGAGGCAGCGGCATATCCAGCACACGCAGATAACGGATCGTATTTAAAACCTCAAGCTGCCTTGCACTATAATACCGATAGCCTGTTTTTTTATCCACATATTCGGGTGTCAGAAGCCCCGCCTGCTCATAATGCCGCAGAGTTCCCATACTGACATGCAGCATTTTTGCCACTTCTCCGATTTTAAACAGTTTCGTTTCTTCCATAAATGACCTTCCTTTTCTTCAGCCAGATAAAGAACACAATACAGATGAGTGCAGATAAAAGAGACCCCACCGGCGCTGACATTCCCATCGGGAACAATGTGTCCGGGAACCATTTCGAGGTAAAATATGCCCCGGGAATACGCACCAGTACAATCGCAAGCACATTGTGGATAAACCCAATATAGGACAGTCCGTAAGCACAGAAATAACCGGTAAAGCAGAAATGGAACCCTGCCAGAAATGCATCCCAGATATAAGCACGCAGATATTGACTGCCCAGTACGATCACAACCGCATCTTTTGTGAAAAATCCCAGAATATATTCTGCCGCCACTTCTGTCACAAGCCCGATCAAAATGCCGTATACACTTGTTATCAGCATTGCCGTATACAAAGTCTTTGCCGCCCTGTCATGCTTGTCTGCACCAATATTCTGCGCCGCAAGTGCCGATACCGTTGCCAGCATAGAAGACGGTACAATAAATGCCGCACTGATAAATTTCTCAACAATACCGACCGCTGCCGCTGGATTTAAGCCGCGCTGGTTTGCAATGATCGTGATAACGATAAATGCCACCTGGATAAAGCCATCCTGCAACGCGACCGGAACGCCGATAGAAAGCAGCATTTTCATGACAGACACCTGCGGCTTGAAATCCTTCTTTGTCAAATGAACACCGATCTGCTTTTTGTGGATCGCTATAAGCGAGATCGCGACACTGATGGTCTGTGCCAGTGTCGTACCAAGTGCGGCTCCGACAGATCCCATGGACATGACACCAATAAACAGATAGTCCAGTCCGATATTTGCCACGCACGCAACCGCAACAAAATACATCGGGCTTTTGGAATCTCCGAGCCCGCGGAAGATCGAGCTGATGATATTATAGGCTGTAATAAACGGAATCCCGATAAAGCAGACGAACAAATACTGTATTGTTCCCTGCACCGCTTCCTGTGGCGTACTGATCAGCGCAACGATAGGCTTTAACAAAAGCAGTAAGCCTAGGGTAAATACAACAGAAACGATCATAAACAGCGTCACGGTATTACCGATCGCCAGTGATGCCTCATCTGTTTTTTTCGCTCCGATGGCACGTCCCACCGTGACCGTTGTTCCCATGGCAAGCCCGACGATGATGACCGTCAACATATGCATTACCTGACTGCCGATCGATACTGCCGTTGTTGCTGCCACACCGTTAAACTGCCCGATAATATACAGATCTGCCATTCCGTACAATGTCTGCAAAAAATACGACAGCAGATATGGCAGAGCAAAATATAAAATTGTCTGAAAGACATTTCCTGTGGTTAGATCTTTTTTCATCTTCATTCCTCCCACACGAATATTAAACCTTACAATTATTGCAAGGTCAAGCTTTCATTTTATAAAAATCTTAAAGATTCCTTAAAGCTGTCTTTCATCTTATACGGTATTGTATGAGAAAAGAAGGTAAGGACATGGCAGGAAGAAAAAGGAAAAAGAAACGCAACCGATACAGAAAACATATCATAATCTGGATTCTGCTGCTCCTTGTGACAGCCCATTTCTGCGGCGGTAAGCTGCAGCAGACACTTCATAAAATGCCCGGTGAAACAGACTGGGAACTGATCGTCGTCAATAAATGGAATACGATCCCGGATGGGTATCAGACAGAACTGACTACATTATCAAATGGAAAACAGGTAGACAGCCGGATCTACCCCGCGCTGCAGGATCTGTTTGATGCCATGCGGGCAGACGGCATTTATCCGATCGTCCGGGAAGGTTACCGCACTACAACCGATCAGCAGTCCATTCTGGATGATAAGATCAAGGCCTATGAACAGGAAGGACTCAGCAGTCTTCTGGCGAAAAAGATGGCATCGGAATGGGTCGCTGCGCCCGGTACAAGCGAGCACCAGCTTGGGATTGCTGTCGATATCAATGCGGACAAGACAAAATCCACCAATGATGAAGTCTACACATGGCTGGCAGAACATGCCTGGGAATACGGCTTTATCCTGCGCTATCCCAAGGATAAAGAAAATGTGACCGGGACCGGCTATGAACCTTGGCATTACCGCTATGTTGGAAAAGAAGCTGCAAAGGAGATCTGGCAGGAAGGCTGCTGTCTGGAAGAATATGTCACACAAAACTAAAGAGTGTGCCATCGCATAGCTGCAAAGCCGATCAGATCCGCAAGTGCCCATCCGATTGAAACGAAAACCCAGATGCCTGTTACGCCAATCTGTGGGATCAGCAGAAAGGACATAAAAACGCTCCGCCGCATGCTATCCTGCGCACGTTTTCCGTATTGCATGGAGATTGCGACACCGCTTCCCATACACAGTCCCAGCAGGATAGAAGTCAGAAAGACCATCAGTGTATAAGAAGATCCGACTGCTGCCAGCGCATCCGCTCCCAGAACGCGACCTGCCACCCATGTGTCGGCGTATTGTACCTCTGCTGCAGCAGATTGCCTGACATGAGTGGCAGGGAAATTTTATGCTTTTGTCGTAATGAATCCACTTGCAAGATCCTTCGTAAGTATCCTTATTTCGTTAATTCCGTGATAACCTCGTTGATCACCTTACCGTCCGCTTTGCCTTTCAGATGCGGCATAACCGTCTTCATGATCTGACCTTTATTTTTTGTTGCAAGCACTTCTGCAAACTGCTCTGTCACGATCTTCTGAACTTCTTCTTTGGAAAGAAGCTTCGGTGCATACTCCTGCATGATATCATGACGCTTCTGGTACTCTGCGATCAGCTCTGTTCTGTCCTTCGGGCAGGTATCGATCTGCTCCTGTACAGTCTTCAGTTCTTTTAAGATCGTGCTGTTTACCATATCTTCCGGGATCGCGTCTCTGCAGCCTGCATCGATCGCATTTTTCTTCACTGCGGAAACCAGAGAAGAGATTGCGTCCTTTCTTTCCTTGTCATGCGCCTTCATGGCAGCCATCATATCTTTTTGTAATTGTTCGATCGTCATTTTGTTTTACCTCCTGTTTTCAGCCATTATGCATGGCTTCTTCTTATTTCACTTGTGAAACAAATCTGCATCCATATCAAGTATACGCCTGATCGGCTGCATTGAACAGAGGCTTTTACTTTAGGGACATTAAAATATTTTCTTTTCCATGATCTTTACACTAAAGCTATAGGAAACAGCCAGCCCCAGCAGCGACAGTACAATAATGCAGACTGTCATTATCACACCGTGCTGTGCCATTTTACCAAACATCTGTTTTAACGCTTCCAGTCTGCCGGCTTCTGACAGGGCTTTCAGAGCTGCTATTATCACAAAAATCAGGCCACCGACCGCTGCCCATACCAGCTTTCCTTTTTCCTGCCCGAAACGAAGGACAAGCGGTATCATAAAATCTACAAAAATAAGAGAACATGGGAGAATGGAACATGCGCCTATCATCGTCTCTGTTGTGAAAAACTGCATGCCCTGTACTGTATACAAAACTGCTTCCAGTACAGCACTTGCAAGCCAGAAAGTCAGGAGCAATAACAGATTTCCCACATATTTGCTTCTGACATACGTTTTTCTTGTGACAGGCAGTGTCAGCAAAAAAATGATGCCATTTCCATACTCATCATAGGACAAGGTTGTATTTGCCATAAGTGCCGCAAAGAAGGTGAGATAACCAATGATAAACCCCGGATTATCCTGCATTGCAAAATTCATACAGATCGCAATAAGTAACATCAGCAGAAAGGTCTTTTTCTGCAGCATCAACAGTTTATAATCTTTTATCAATAATCCTTTCATTCTCGGCCTCCGTTCATCATCAGGATCAGTTCATCAATGCTTCCGTTTTCCATGACTAGATCCGGTTCATTTTCACGGTAATACTGTTTCTTGTCTGTCAGACACGCGTAACCGTAGCTTTCCTTTTTACTGCGCAGAATGTACTGCTTATCCAGAGTCTCATACTTTTCTGCCGGTACTTTCAAAAGGGCATATTCGGAGAGAAGCACATCCGTATCCTCGTGCATGATGATCTTTCCGTCCCGGATCAGATACAGATCATCACAGAGGCTTTCCAGATCCGTGGCAATATGCGAGCTGATCAGAACCCCTGCCTGCTCATGTGCCGTCATATACTCCCGGATCATGGCGAGCACTTCTTCTCTGGCTACCACATCCAGCCCGACTGTCGGCTCGTCCATAAAATTGGGCATCCCTCTCCCAGCCCTCTAAAACACTGGCTTTAACGTCAGAGACACGAGTGTATCGTGTTCACTATTATTCTCAAAGCGTTAGCTCTACTCCTTCTTGTTCCAGTGCAGCACTCAACTGTTTTGCATAAGTCACCTGTCCACACTTTTTCATTCCATATAAGATTCTTAAACATATATTTCTTTGTTTTAGTTTTCTTATGAGATATGTTCCGTCAAACGCCTTAGAGACTATGTCATCATGAACCTCTTCCAAATGTTCAACCGCTAAGAAACTATTACTCATCTCACTAAAACATAATAGTGTATTTAATGTATTCATAGAAATGCTGGATAAATATTTTTTCAAAATCTCCCCATTCTTTTGTATTTTGCGTAAATCGAACCCTATCTCTTTACCCTTGTTGTCAGATTTACTTTTCTCAGAATAGTATCTAACCAATGAAGCGTATTCTTTTAATTCATTTTCTGTAATTGACCCGAATACTTTCTCGCATCCAATATTTACCGAAAACTCTCTATTTTCCTTAATTAGATTTACAGCATCTGAAAATTCTTTACTTCCGAGATGATATTCTTGCTTAATCTCATCTTTGACTTCTTTGAATTTCTCTGTTCTCCATTCTTCATATACAGGAAGCCGCTTCGAAATATCCCATATATCTGCTCTCGACAAGCTCTTGGTAAATGTTCCTAGCGAATATTCAAAGATACAATTATCCAGAAAATATATCAAATCATCAAATTTTTTCATTACTTCCTTAAATTCTGTTTCTAACAATTCAATACTTACATGAGAAATTTTGTTTTTTATCATATGTGGTTCATCTTCTTTATTTAGTTCATATTTGAAGGCATCCCCCTCTTCATCGAAATAATAAAAGTAAATCATATCTTCTATATTCTCAAAATATGCAGGAATTCTTCTGTCAATATTCTTCTTATCACATGCTAATTTATATAGGCATTCAATACTATGCGTGTGTAATTCTTTTTTTCTTTCCTTTAAGACTTCCTCAGAATAACATATCCCTTTCTTTTCCTCTATTCGCCATAACATTTTTATGACAATCTTCAAAGATAGCTCAATGCTGTGTCTGGCGTTATAAACGATAGGATATACTAACAGATCTTCAACTTCGGAACCTGTTTTCAATGATTCCGTCAGAAGTTCAACGGTACGCTTGAACCCATTTCTTATATCCTCATCGGTAGTTCCCCCATTGTCACCTACGCATGCAATAATTGTATCTTCTTCATGAAATTCAAACGGATTTTCCATCTTCTATCATCCTCTTTCTTCGAATTTAACTTATCGATAAGTATATCATAAATACAATTTATGCACACCTTTTGTTATCTACACTTTTATATTCCAACCACAACAACCGGGAAATTCTTCCCGGTCGTTGCAGATTATTTTCTAATTCAGATTATAAAGTTTTTAATACGTTCAGGTCTTTCTTGTTTAAGGCTTTTCTCAATCTTACATTTTCTTTTTCCATTTGCTCTTTTTCACGTTTCAGCTCCCGGATCTGTTCTTCTAATACATTGATCCGATTCTTCAGTACAATGTCACCTATGTATCTTTTGGGGTCTATCATTCCTGCCTGCTGCTCCAGAGCACGATCCATTTCTTTTCTGACCGTTTCATTCTTATAAAAGAATCCTCTGGACAATCCTGTCCTCTTTGTCAGTTTTGGGACCGTCACTTTTTCCCGTTCTGTCAGCATCTGCCGGATTTCTGTCACTGCCCTGTTTACTTTTTCTTCACTGGCTTTTTTATTGCAGGCTATCATCGAATCGTATTTGTTCATATTCTTCCTCCCATCCTTCCAGACATTCCAGTACCATCTTAGATAATAGGTTTCTTGTTTTTCGTGTATCATCTGCCAGTATTTTGTTGCTCATCTTTCTGTAATACTTTACATTTCTCAGGCTTCTATGCCCCAGTAGTCTTGCGATTGTCCAGTCATCCACATGCATCTCGGCAAGCTTCATGCCATAAATATGCCGATACATGTGAGAACCGAATCCAAAATATTCTCCCTTATCATCTCGGAGATTTTCCTGATATATTTTATCTGTAATTTTTTGCTGGACTGTAGCATATTTCATTGGTTTTGAAGGATCACTTAAACTTGTAAAAATGTATTTACCTTTTCCGTGCTCCTTTTCTCTGTATCGAATCGCTTCCTTTATTAAAGCAGCCAGTTCCTGACTAATCGGTTTTTCATAAAAATGTGTTTTCATTTGGTGGATCTGTATTATGGTTTCACCGTCTTTTTCAATCAGGCAGTCTGTCCTGAGTGTCAGTGTATCTGACATTCTTGTTCCAAGCATTTGATGAATAAGCATAAGTCTCGCCGTCTGCACATCCACTTTCGTAAGGAAAGCATTAAATCGCTTTAATTCCTGATCGGAATAAATTTTGATTTCTCCCCTTATATCTGGTGGAATATCCCGATTCAAAATTAAATCCTTTACCTGCGGATATTGATAGACGTCAGCTACCATATTCAGCAATGCCCGCAGTCTCGTCAGCTCCGCCCGATATCTTTTTGTCCCGGTATCTTCTGTTTTCATGTATATCAAATACTCTTCCATGATTTTCCTGTCCAGCTTTGAGCAGGAATCTACTTCTTTATTGTTTTCCTTCAGATATCTTGAAAACCTTCGAATGGCAGTCATTTCTTTTTTTACAGTACCGATGCTTTCTGTTTTCAGTTGAAAATAAATTGCCTTTTTTACTTCCTCTCTGAGATCCTGTTGGGAGATTTCCTTAAAATTTATAATTCTGGTCGTGCGCGTCAGATCCTGTTTCACTTGTATATCAAGTTTTTCAAGTTGCCAGACATCCTTTGTCATCTCATCTACATCAGCATCTCTTAAATCAAGGAAATAATCTATTAATCGGTCAATATAGTGTAATGTCTTTGCCTGTGATACCGTTTCATTCCCACAATGGGATTTTGAAATTTCTGTCAGGGGCAATCCCTGCTGTAAAAGCCATATTTTCATCTGCTGCTTCCATTTTTCTTTGTCCCAGTCCAAAAAACTTTCCGGTCTGTCTCTTCTGGTTTGCAGCATTTTACATAAATGATGGTAAAATCTTCTCTCAGTATAAAATTTTTCCGCCCCAAGCTGTTGTCCTCTGTATTTCAGGAACTTCCTCATTTCTTTCTGCATCTGTACAGACGGCAGTAAATCAAGGTCATACGAAGGTTCTGTTCCCATTCGTATTTTTGAAATTTCACTTGCTTTCTCATAGGAGTCCAATTTTTTTATGTAAAATTTATTTTCCACGTTTGCACTTCTTGATTCCTGATGCCAGGCTGTTTTCTCCTTTCTTGAAAAACTCCTGATTCGCTGCTGAAATTTTCTTTGGCATAAAATCCACATACTGCTGTGTCATCTCTTCATAATCATGTCCCAGATAGTCCCGGATACTCTGAAGAGGGACTTCGTCATCATATAACAGAGTCGCTATCGTATGGCGGAAATCATGTGATTTAAAATCATACCCTTTGAAAATATCCTGCCTCTTATTAAACAGTTCTTTCATTTGCCACTTAAACGAACCATACTGATATGCCCCTCCCCGTTTGTTTTGAAAAACATAATCCTCACTTCCAATATGATATTTTTCCAAATATCTTTTCATAATCTTATAAAGAACATCTGGAATCGGTACTCTTTTGTATGTTCGCATTTTCATCTGATAAACCTGTATCCACGCATCTCTTCCCTGCCAGGAATAAGCATCCCCTTTCAGGGTGCATACTTCACTGATCCTTAGTCCAATCAGCATAGAATGTAAAAGGATCAATCTTGGAATTTCAGGGAAATTTTTTAATTCTCTCAGAATCCTCTCATATATTTCCATCTCTACGCTTCGGTTATTATGACAATGTATTTCTTTTTTCAAATAATACTCATAACGAAATGGTATCCTGTCTATGATTTCTTTCGTCTGCAGATATTCATATAGCTGATAGATTGCTATAACAATATCATTAAAATAAGAAGCTTCTTTTAACTCAATTATCTGGAAATATTTTTTTATTTCGGTTTCTGATGCAAGTTTCAGCTCCATCGCGGTTTCTTTTTCCATCCACATGACAAATGCCAGAATCCTGTAGAATTCGGCTTGTATGCCACTCATTGCCAAATGTGTAACACCCAGACAGTATTTCATGTATTCCTGCAAAATTTCCCGGTTCTCTCTTTTTTCTATGCCCATAAAGGAAAATTTTTTCACAGGATTGGATGGGTTGACTCTATATTGTTCCAGATGCAGTCTTTCCAAATACCAGACTGTTGAATCCCATAAAATATTCTTGGCATGGCAGAAAAGATATTTCTGACATTCTCGGAGTTCTCTTTCTGCAAGCTCTTTTGCATATGCCGTATCTGCATATTTTTCAAGTTTATCGGCCTGTACCTGTGTAATATATCTTAAATCCTCAATATGTTCCTGCATACAAAATTGATATACCACCTTCAAACCGTTTAACCGCATTGTGCATTCTCTCAGCATTATGTCACGCAGTACGACATCTTCGATAATTTCTAAAAGCTGACGCTTGCATAGCTCTGAGCCGTTTACACGAAAATCCCAAACTAATTTATTAATGGCAACTTTGCAGTCATATCTTTCTGCGATTGCCGGATTTGGGTGATATGGTAAAAAGAGCAGTTCGTGGATTAAATCTGTATTCTTTGCTATCTCCTGCTTTCCTTTTAACGTATTGGCATGCTTTCTGATTGCATATAATTTTGCCTTATCCATTCCACGTAAATAACTGCGTACTGCTGAATCAGAATAAGTGCTTTTCAGATATTTCCGATAATCCACTCTAAGCTCATAATCGATGTCTGCTATATGCCACACTTCATTTTTTACCAAGTATGCTTTCAGACAGCCTTTTCCAGAGTTGCTGTCCATGCTTTCATCTAATTCCCGGCTCAGTTCTTCTATCTTCTTTTCCCGTTCTTCACTTGATGTCCATTGTTCTTCCGGCTCCCAAGCAAACACCCTTCTTGCCGGCATCTATCTTCACCTCCTGCTTTCCAAAAACTGTTCTACTCCGTAAAGTTTGGAATATCGGCGGTAAAATTCCTGACTTGCTGTTTTCAGCTTGTCATCTAAAACATTCAGATATCGTATGGTTGTATCGAGATGCTTGTGTCCCAGTGCCTGGCTGATCATTTCCAGCGGCCAGTCTGCTTCCCACCTCGTATTTGCATAATATCTTCGAAGCATGTGCGGTGTGATCTTGATCCCAGTCTTTTTCTCCATGCGTTCAAACATATCGTAGACGCTGTCTACTCTTAACGGCTTCCCTATGGTATCCCCTTTGATGTTAATAAACAGGTATTCCTGTTTTTGCAGGATGTCCCAGTATTCCCCGATATAATAAAGCAGGAATTCAAAGGTATCATCGCTCACCCGTCCTCTTCGCTCTTCGGCATTTTTTGCTCTTGCATCGTTTTCATTATCATCCCGGAAGTCTACCCGGATCTCATGGTTTTCGTAATCGATGTCTTTGGTATAATCAATTCCCAAAATTTCACCGATGCGGAATCCCAGTTCCGATGTCAGTAAGATCAACACCTGATCCCTGCAATTTGTACAGGCTTCTAAAATCGTTACGATTTCGTTCCGTTCGGCTGCCCGGACGTTTCGTTCCTCTTCTTTTAAGTATCCTTTAAATGACCGGGAGCGGATGATTCTTCTGACCCCGATGGCATTTGCCTTTGTGATCGGCTGATTATAGGATAATACCGACAGGCAGGAACCGTTATTTCTGACTACTTCTAAAAAAGAATAAAACCTGAACACTTCTTTTAAGTAAGCGTTACAGGTTTTATTCTGCGGTTCTTTATCCAAATTGTCGGTATGTTTCCCAGCTTTCAGCCATTTCAGATATTCTGCGAAAAAATCATATTGCGTTTCGTAATCCATTCCATAGACATCTTCTGCTTCATGTTCTTCTTCCAGCAGATATTCCCAGTAGTAGGCAAGGGCAAATGCATTTCTCCGTATAGTATTCGGGGAACGGTTTGCCCGCACCTGATGCATTAGATACTTGCTTGGCAGCAACACAATTTCCAGTGTTTCCATATCCCGTATAAAGAAATATTTTACGGAACCTTCTCGCTGCATTTCCACTTTATATCGCTTCATGTTGTCTGCCTCCTTTCCTCTAACGCTATACACAGTATACCCAACTCATGCCAATAAAGCTATCACCAATACCACCAATTCGCTCCAAACCGCCCCTGAAATACCACTAAACTTTTTGTCCTGTCTGCTACCCGGATCTGGGCAGAACCAATAACGCCACGGATGTTCTCAGCTATAGTACCGCTCCACTTTCCGGCTTCGGATAAAATTTTCTACTTCTTCGATCCGTTCTGCCATCTGGCACTTTGGCAGTGCTTCCAGAACATCACTCCGATACCTGCCTTTCTTTGCTGTCCGGTGATCCAAAATGGACACAACGCAGGTGTCCTGCTCCGTGCGGATTGCCCGGCCGAATCCCTGCCGCAGCTTCTTCTGCATATCCGGGACTACGATGGTCTGGATGTAGGATTCCAGGGATCGGTACTGCTCCTTTTGTGCTTCATGGATGGGGTCCGGAACAGAAAATGGCAGTTTTACGATGATGAGAGACGATACCATGTCCCCCGGAAAGTCCACACCTTCCCAGCAGGAGCCGGCTGCGAACAGCACTGCATTCTCCATCTTCTTAAACCGTGCAATCTCTTCCTGGGAGTTTCTCCATACCTGCACCATCGGGAACGGGATCTGATCCCGCAAAAGCTGATGCACATTTCCCATCAGGGTATAAGATGTGAACAGTACCAGCGTATGCCCGTAAGTGGAACACACCAGATCACGGATCTGCCCGGCAAGCTGCTCGGCCTCTTCCCTGCTTCCCTTTTTCATAGGTCTTAAATGCTCCGGGATGTAAAGCAGACAGTTCTCTTTGTAACAGAATGGGGATTCTGCCACACACTCCCGGACGCCCGTTTCTTTTTCCAGCCCGGTCATCTGTCTGGTTCTTGTAAACCCGTTCCCGGCTTTTAAGGTGCCGCTGGTTAAGATCGCCGGAAATCCCCGGCTCCATAACGTCGCATCCAGATACTTCGGGATCTCCCGGTTGACTGCCATAAAGGTTAAATGTCCCCGGCTGTCCTGCTGTAAAAACAAAATATATCGCTTGTCGTTCTTTAAAAACCATCCGAACAGCTCTTCCATCTCTTCCATCCGCCGAAAGATCCAGTAAGGAATATTCCCGGCAAGCCTTTTGATCATAAGCTGAAGCCTTTCCTGCATCTGGGCTAAGGCTGTGCCAGCTCCCGGCGGAAAATAAAAACTTTCTTTTCCAGCCATGTCCTCTGTGCCATCTTTCCGATGCTTTCGGATCTCCGCCTGAAGTGCAGAAAACCCTTCCATCAGCCGTTTTCCATCCGTGCCTTTATGCTCTCTGCCTAAAAAGTAAGCAATCTCCTGCACATCTTCCCTTCCAATGCTTCTTCCATACATCTGGCTGGCGGCTTCCGGGAGTTTATGGGCCTCATCCACAACCAGAGCCCTGTAATCTGCCAGAAGCGGCCGGTACCCATTTGCCCGGTGCATGGCATCTGCCAGAAGATAATTGTGATTGCAAATCTGTAAAAAAATGTCCTCTTTCCTGGAACTATCCAGATGCTTCTGATAACGGCATTCTACTTTTCCCGGACACTCCCTAGGGCAGAATTTTGGTACGCACACCAGCCTGCGGTCAAAACCGCTCAGGTTATGTACGGAATCTAAAT